>MDTE01202499.1_pt1 | contig 20323 bp, 21 predicted proteins | sample 811231 | NCBI WGS metagenome assembly MDTE01 (sample SAMN05326651, study PRJNA326480) | marine metagenome | isolation source: seawater | place: Indian Ocean: Red Sea | collected 2010
GGAGCCAAAATACCGCCATACCTGATGCAAGAGTTATTGAAAACCGAAGGGAATCCTGCTGCCACCCACAGATTAGGCATAGAACATACTATCGCTCAGGCCAAAGAATTAAAAGCCAACGGAGTGCCTGGTATTCATTTCTACGTACTGAATCAATACTTCCACATATCGGAAATCATGACCGCGATATAGATAATGTACCTAGCTGCAACTGTCGGGCCATTTACACGAGTCCTGCTAAAAGCATCGCTGCTCCACTCAGTATAACTAAAACGCCCATGCTAAAACGCTCTGAAAACACCAAAAGGACGCGAATTGTCAGTAACCCGGTTGCTGCTGCTATGACTGTCGCCCCTAACATAGGCCATTGAAATCCTACGCTAGATGTCAGTCCGACAACCAAGCCTGCGCCCAAGCTAGCAGGTATACTCATCAATATACTAAGTTCAAGGCAGTCCTTAAATCCATATCCCCTCCAAACCAATGTTGCCACCGTAAACCCTGATCTGCTAAATCCTGGAACTACAGCGAGGCCTTGAGCCAATCCCCCCCACAAAGCATCTCCTACTGTAAGATCACGGATCTCCTTCCGACTGCCTACGCGACGCCTAAGCTGGAGAATACCGGTCAGCACCATGCATGCCCCTACCGCAACGATGACCACCACACCCGCCCGCTCTAAAAGCATGTCAATGGTCAACAATATGAGACCACCAACGAAAAAACTTGTCATCGTAGATATAGTAAGAAATCGAGCCTCAGGAGTGGAGGTTGTAGTCTTTGTCTCCCACATTTGCACTAGAAGGGAATATATCCGCGAGCGAAAAACTATTACTGCAGAAATGCAGGTCCCTAAGTGCAACCACAGAGCAAATCGAATAGCGTCTTGAGCTGAAAGTTCTGAAACCACTGACATAAATGCCACCAAAACTCCCTCAGAACTTACGGGTAACCATTCAAACACACCCTGAATCAGCCCCAAAAAAACGCCGTCGATCATAATCAAACTACCTGAGTGCTATTTACCATATGCTAAAATCCTCCCGAAAAGCGAAAGCCGTTATCAACGTACTCTCTCTTAAGTATATTATTCAATGACCATCGCGACACATCGCTGATACAGAGATTTTCTGCGTAATTCCATGAGTTCTTCGAACTTTCTTCATTTGATAGGTATATACTTTAACCTAAAGGGCATCCAAATAAATTGGCACTAATACACGTGAACTTCGAATTCGGAAAGGGATAAAATGAGACTATTGGTTTCTGCTACATGTCTGTTGATTCTGTTGCTAAATGGGGCATGTACTGATCAACTCGACGATACCAATACACCAATCAATTCAACTCTGAACACTGAGGTAGCAGCAGATGCTGATGCCCTTATTGACACTACTCCGTCAGACCCGATCATAGATGCCGCCGCTGAAGCCAGTCAAGCTCATAGCGCTATTGATATCGTGAAGGCACATGAGTCAGTCATGCGCAGTATTTACACAGAAGTTACACCATCAGTCGTTCATATCCTCGCAATAGGCACATCTGTCGGTGGTTCTGATTGGATGACACCGAGTCAGGGAGAAGGATCTGGATTCGTCTGGGACCTTGACGGTCATATAGTCACCAATTACCACGTTGTAGCTGGAGCACAAGAAGTGGTAGTAACCTTCTGGAATGGAAATCAGCTAGATGCTACAGTAGTAGGTGAAGATCCATTTTCAGACTTAGCAGTTTTGAACGTGGATCCTACAGGCACTCCGTTGTTGCCGGTTAAACTTGGGGATGATGATTCTGTACAGGTAGGCGATTTTGCTTTGGCCATTGGCCATCCCTTCCGGCAAAAACATACCATGACTTCAGGGATCATCAGTGCTATAGGTCGGACGCGGCCAAGTGGCACTACGCAATTTTCTATACCAGACGTCATCCAAACCGACGCTCCTATCAACCCAGGCAACTCTGGCGGGCCGTTGCTCAACCGAATTGGAGAAGTAGTAGGAATTAACACCCAAATAATCAGCTCGGGAACGGGTGCCAATTCAGGAATAGGATTTGCTGTCCCCATAAACATAGCAAAGCGAGTAATTCCTGGTCTTATAGCTGACCAAGAATATGAATATGGTTGGCTCGGAATCACCGGGATAAACCTAACACCACGTCATGCAGAGCAATTGGGGTTACCAGCGATTACACAAGGGGTATACGTACATCAGATTGTTGAACCTAGTCCCGCTGAGAAAGCTGGACTACTCCCGAGCGCAAGTCCCGATGAATATGCTAACAAGCAATTTCCAGAAGGCGGTAGCATCATAGTCTCAATAAACGACCAGCCGGTCATAGGCATGGACGACCTGATCTCATACTTAGTGCGTCTAACCCAGCCCGGAGATGTAATCTCACTCCAAATTATTGACAATAGGGGAAATGAAACATCCGTAGAAATAGAACTCGGAGTAAGACCGAAGGTACTGCCATAACTGGCTTCTATATACCTAGTTTCGCTTTCAATTGGGCGTCTGTTGGTTCGCTTAAAAAGCTTCCATCATCAAAGACTATAGTCGGAATCATTTGTTTCCCGGAATTATACTTCCGCACTACTTCTTGATATTCAGGTTGCTCATCAATATCAATCCATTGAAAAGGTACTTCATGCAGTTCCAATAGGCGCCTTGATCTATGGCAATCGCCACACCAAGGTGCACCGTATACGACAATGGTATTCCAGTTCATGACAAGTCGCCTCCCTAAGTTAATATCTCATCTCACCAACTGCAACACTGTCTCGCAAGGTTATCCGGCTATATCCTTAGTTGCCATTAAGAATCCGGACTGGACTCCCTCTCAAAAAGCCCTCTATGTCCTCAACTACTTGGGGATAAAATACTGTATATGCTTCCGTAGTCACATATCCCATATGCGGGCTCAGTAGCAGATTATCTATTCCTCTAAACGGATGATCCGTAGGCAATGGTTCCTTATCAAACACATCGACTGCGGCACCTGCGATAGATCGAGTTTGCAAGGCACGGATTAGTGATGTCTCATCAACAATCGGCCCTCGAGATGTATTAATCAAGTAGGCCGTGTTTCGCATAAGCGCTAGTTCGTCCTTGCCCACTAACCCGCGAGTCCTATCACTCAGCAACAAGTGAACCGTTAGGACATCTGACAATTGAAATAACTGAGTTTTGCTAACTAATTCGACCTGCTGACTGTGTGCCATTTGTGGACTAAGATTTTCGCTCCAGGCAATTACTTCCATGCCAAATGCCTTGCCTATAGTCGCTACGGCAGACCCAATACGACCAAGGCCCAATACACCCAACGATTTTCCTCTCAATTCACTACCTATATGCAATTGCCAAAAACCAGATCGAAGGGCAGCATCATGGGTGTGGATGGATCGGACTAGCGATAAAATAAGTCCCCAAGTCAATTCAACCGTCCCACCAGCGGGACTATCGGTTCCACAAACCATTATTCCAAGCGTTGCAGCTGCTTCTAGATCGATTGACCGGTTACGACTCCCCGTGGTAACCAAGAGCTTCAAAGAAGGAAGTGCCCGTAAAATTGACTCTGGAAATGGTGTCCTTTCCCGCATCGCCACCACAACGTCAAATTCCTGCAATTCCCGAATAAGTTCAGTTGGTTCTCCAATATTGTGTCTAAATATAACTATTTCCGCATGATTCTGGATTCCGGTCCAATCCCCATAATCCAGGGAGACCCCTTGATAATCATCCAACACAGCTATTTTCATGTACTGCCTTTCAAGGACTGTAGCAAGCCCAAGTAAGAATCATATTTATTGCTCAATTGAGAATACCGCGCTAACTGTTACAGTTATGTCCAAAACTCCGCCTGCAATCGGAGTATTCACAGTTGAATCCTCATATGCTCTAGCAACCCCATACATCTCCTGCATCGGATTTTGATACGATGTTGCAGATAATTCCCGCACGTATATGGGACGCCCTATCTCAACTCCAATTGAATCAGCGATTTGGGTTGCCCTACTGGTAGCATCAACCACGGCCCTTTCCCTTGCTACAACCTGCGCCTCAACCGCATCATCAAGTACGAAGGAAATATCATCTACCGCTATAGAATCTCCTCCAGCTTCAACTATCGAATCAATAATCGCACCCTCACGCCCCATCTCACGCAATTTAACGACTATATTGTTTGTAACTCTGTATCCATCTAAGACTCTCTTTGTCTTCCGAGTAGAACCAATTTTTACATCCTCGTAGTGGTATTCAGGTCGGATAGAATAACCGACGGTTTGGATGTCCTTAAGCGCAACTCCGCCCTCAAAAGCCGCCTCCTGTGCCTTAGACATGTCTCGGGCTGCACGTTCTTGAGCTAACGCTATTGTTTCAGCCAAAACACTGACCCCCAATCTCAGAACCGCCATGTCTGGTTCTACTTCGAAAACGCCGCTCCCTGTTACCCATATACCCCGATCTTGTGTGTCCGACGCCACCGTGCCAGCCAATTCTGATTGCCTACTATGCGCAGCAGCTTCATCCGAGCCGATTGCTAATACAGGGCCACTAGAGGTTGCGCTCGGAGCTTGGTCATTCGGCTTCATGCTCACCGTTACATTAGAAGAATTTGATGCCCCATCTTCAATCTCAGCGGTACAGCCAACAGCGCCCAATATAAGTGCAAACGTAATCACCCATAGAACTATTCTTGGCCTTAAACTGGACTTCATCTACCGCCTCTCTTTCGTCACTTCCTGAGATAATTTCGCTAACACCGCAACCAAAGTTCACGGGTACGAGATGGATCCTCGAATACATAGTATACTATGTTACGGAACGTATCAGACTACAAACGTTAGCTGAGTACTTACCCTTTTCCAGGCAAGGTATACCAGTAAACAGCTAATGCAAAATTGCAGCAGGTTTCTCTGCTGGTAACAAATCCAGTGAACAGGTTTGCCCCTTGATACCAACAATGAACAAGGAACCTAAACGAACGTTTTATTATGGCTGGGTCATAGTAGCGGTTACGTTTCTCAGTAGCATGATCAGCGCCGGACTCACAGGATATGGACTAGCGTTTTTCATTATCCCCATGAGCCATGCTCTGAATGTTTCGCGTGCTACTTTTTCCTCTATAACTGTGTTCCGGTTAATATCACTACCGATCATCCCCTTCATGGGATTTCTGGTGGATAAAAAGCACGGTGCACGCCTGCTCATGACAATAGGAAGTATTGGCGCTGGCTTAACGCTCATTGCAACATCGACGGTCAACAGTATCTGGCAATTTTACCTCATATACGGAATCCTTTTTGGTCTTGCGAGCACCATCATGGGAGGGCACGTAGTTGAACCAGCACTTGTGGCAAAATGGTTCATCCGCCACCGCGGCAGAGCAATGGCAATTGGTACTATGGGCATATCCGCCGGTGGTGTGATCATCGCCCCCTGGGCAGGATGGTTAGTAGGAACACTAGGATGGCGGACAGCATGGGTAGCTCTGGGTGGTACGATTCTGGTACTCCTCACGCTTCCAGCGATGATATTCGTACGGAGAAGCCCAGAAGATTCTGGATTACTACCTGACGGAGAACATGCTAGCCGCAACAATCTTAACAGTAGCATCCGCAACCCAGAAGATTTGGGAGCACGCAACATTGAATATCCCTGGACACTCCGCGAGGCTATTAGAACAAAATCGTTGTGGCTGTTGCTGAGTGTTAACATGTTCGGGTTAATTGGTCTTATGCCAGTGATTATGCATCAGGTAGCGTACATTCAAGATAAGGGATACGGACTTATAGACGCGACCAGTCTTGCTACCACCGTGGCTTTCTTCGCCATGATAGCTAAACTCCCCTGGGGATATTGGACCGAAAAGTACAGCCTTCGACTACTCATATCCGCTTGTGGGATAACCTCTGGGCTGTCAATCCTGATACTTGTGGTATCCCATGGAATGCCAGGACTGTATCTTTATGCGATCGCACATGGGATCACTATGGGGGGCTTCCCTACCATTATGAATGTCGCTTGGGCATCCTTTTTTGGTCGTCAAAACTCAGGAGCAATCCGCGGTGCAATTACACCCCCGATAACATTCATGGGCTTCTTAAGCCCCGCGGTGGCAGGTTGGATGTGGGACCAAACAGGAAACTATGACTTAGCATTCATATGTTTCGCTGCATCCTGGGTCCTCGCCGGGATAATCATGTATTTCACAAATCCTCCAAAAGCCCCAATATACTCGCTACACTAACGCAAGGCATCTCTATGAAATTTTGTGTAGAATTCTATCAATGCAAAATGAACGAATGAGAAGAATGCATTCTCGGAATTGTCAATAATGTTCTAGCTAGCACAAATAAAGTAGGCGTCAGTCTACCACCCAAAATGGGGTACGATCTTTACCGAGTCGCTGGAGGACCACATGATTCAGCCAATTCAAAGTGATAGCCGGGCATATATAACAAGAATACTCGCGGTAATAATCGCAACGGGAGTCATCGTAGGGGTGATTTTCGGTATCTACAGCCTATTTGGAAATGATGACAACTCCGTCGACATGGCGTCCCAAGAAAGAATCGTATCTGTGGAAATAGGTGACGTTGTCGATACAACGCAAATAAGGGGGATTACATCCTTTCAGGATAGCTCTTTCCTGAGCTTCGGGGTGCAAGGAGTCATCTCAAAAGTACATGTCAATGAGGGTGAAATGGTACGGAAAGGCACGACCCTTGTTGAGCTAGACGACCATTCATTAGCAGCCGCTGAGTTAACCATCGCCACTGCAGAATACCGCGTCCACAACATCCAGCAGCAGTTAGAGACTGTAATACTTGCAGAGGCGCAGGAGCTGCATACCATTCTCAGCTCAGACTGGAATAGCGCGGAAGCTATGGCTAATACGCTGCTTAAAAGGAAGGAACTCGTCGCTTCCTTGAGGAATGCAGAGCTTGCTCTTGATGCCCTACTAAACCCCTCGGAAGAGGCGCTAGCATCTGCAGAATTGGAGTATTTGTCACTACAACTATCACTCAAAGCTGTACAACAAGATTACGACGAAATGCTGGCTACCGTATCATTCCCAAACATCAATGAGCTTGATCATACTCGGGCGCGCCTATCGGTTCTAAGGCACCAAAGAGACGAAGCTTTAGCAACTTGGGAAAGGATGGTCGCGATCACCAAATCCCAGTACTCAGAAGAGGAACTTCTGGAATTGTTCGGATCGTCTTTTCATGAGGTAGAAATGGCTACACACGCTTTATCTGAGGTCGATGCACAAGTTGCCGCATTAATGTCATCTCATGACGAGGAGTTACTGGCCCTGAAACAAGCAGAGTTGTCCGAGGCTCAGACAGCGCTTAAAAAGGCCAAGGCTGCTGTTATTCGAATAACCGCCCCTCATGATGGAGTGGTTCGCAACATCCATATGACTGAGAATGCACATGCCGCGGCACACCAAGTGGTTATCGAATTGGCAGATAATTCAGGCATCCAACTGCGCGGATTTGTTCCAGAACATAAGGCCGTGGCAATCGACCTAAATGCCAAATGTCTAATTACACTGGATGCACTCCCACACCATCAAGTTGGCGGGGAAATAGTACACATATCACGAACGCCAGTTATAGAAGGTGATGAGGTGTTCTATCCTGTTTCTATTACACTGGAACAAGGTGAATCCGTAGCTAATAGTTTACTGAGTCAAGCCTACACACTAGAGGGCCTTTCCGCTACGGTCGACATCATCGTTGCAGAAAGCAGAAATATATTGCGTATCCCGCTTCATACGGTCACAGGATCTCTTGTTCTACCCACGGTCACCCTCTTGGATGATGGTTCTGAAATACCCGGACATCCGATAACCACTGGCAATAGCGACGACTACTGGATAGAAATCATCGATGGACTTAGTGAAGGTGATAAGGTAATAGGAACCTCTCTTGAATCGTCCAGCGCCACAGAGAATGACAATCTCAAAGTCGTTGCCAATTAGATCAATTCGATATCCCAAAGGTATGAATGAAAATTCATGATTGAGCTCAACGGAATTTGCAAAACATACACGGGCGATAACGGGCGTCAAGACGTTCTGGAGGATATATCACTGCATATACGCCCTGGAGAAATAGTGGCTTTAACCGGTCGGTCAGGTTCTGGAAAATCGATGTTGCTCAACATATTGGGCTGCCTAGATACGCCGAATTCAGGAAGTTATAGACTTGACGGACAATTAGTAGACATGACCTCTGAATCGCAATTGGCTCAAATCCGCAACAAGCGCATTGGTTTGGTCTTCACAAATGCAAAGTTGCTGCCGAAATCGACTACTCTGGAAAACATCAATCTACCTCTTCGTTATGGACACCACGGTTCTGATCTACAGCCTAGAGCAGCCGAGGTTTCAGAACTACTAAACCTCGGATCATTTCTGCATTCATACCCGCGAGAACTTTCTCTACTGAATCAGAAAAAGGTGGCAATTGCCCGTGCTTTGATCAATCAGCCGTCAGTATTACTTGCTGATGAGCCAACTGGCAATCTTGATAGTCCCTCTGCTGAAATTATATTAGCCACATTGCAGCAGCTAAATGAAAAATTGGGTACAACAGTAGTAATCGCTACCCACGACCAAGAAGTGGCTGTATGTACTCGCAGATCCATCAATCTGCTCGATGGAAAGCTTATCAGTGACAAAGTAGTTATCCAAACTAGGCTGAGACAGTTGACTTAGGAGACAGTAATTGCAAATAAATTACTTTTTAGCCCCCTCCTTATTTTCCCTAAGACACAATATAGTCCTATCAATTATCACACTCGCGGGACTCGTACTGAGTTTCGCTACCCTAACCGTCTTGAATGCCGTTCTAAGCGGAAGCGAAGAGAGTATCCATAGTCGACAGGATACAATCGGGACAGTAGATCTTGTTGTTCAGCCTACTGGACCTACTGGCAACCTTACGCTGCAAGATGCCGCACTTTTGGCCAGTGATGAACTAGGATTTGGGAACATATCCCCCGAAATGCACATCACTACACAAGTACGTTCTAGCACCAATGAGCTAAACGCCGTTGCGGCAGGAATTACACCGAACTATTTGCTTGCTAGAGACATTTCACTAGCTGAAGGCAACTTCATTTCTTGGTTTCACGTCAAAAATCACGACTATGTCGCCGTTCTCGGTGCGAATGTAAGTCGGTCTTTATTTGGACAATTGAATCCAGTAAATGGAGTAATCTACATTGGCCCAAATCGATTTATGGTCACGGGATCATTAAGCCCGAAGAACACCAATTTGCTGGGGAATATCGATAACGCTATTCTTATTCCGATTACCACGGCCAATACCATAATTAACACAATACCGGAAGCATCTCACAACACACAGCTGAGTTCCTTGTCTCTAACGCTAGGCGAGAGCCAAACAACCTACCAAGGCATAGCATTACTGAACAACACCTTACAATTTAGTCACGAACTCACCGATACTCCAGATTTCGGCGTAGCGATCATACGCGATATTGTCGCAGCACAGGAGCAGCCATCCGTCACTGTCACGCGATTCACCACTGTCCTTTTTGTAGCTTCATTCGCAATTGGAGGAATTGGGCTGATGAATATGTTGCTTGTATCAGTTGGTGCAAGGAGAGATGAAATCTCCATTCGTAAGGCTGTGGGAGCAACTCGGTGGAATATTTTCGTTCAATTCCTGATAGAAGCCATAATCCTGAGCCTACTAAGTGCTATCCTTGGGATAATAGCAGGAGTAATGTATTCTGGCATTTTGAGTAACTCAAGCGATGTAGCGACCCATTTTACAATCTCCTCATTTATGCAGGTATTCATCATTTCCATCATTGGTGGTGTTGTTTTTGGAATTTCCCCTGCCATAGTCAGTTCACTAACACATCCTGCCTCATCACTTAGGAATCAATAGAATCTGCACAGTGGATATCCACCAAGTACCTGCAAGTCGGGTGCTTATATGATAGGATTCTAGAAAGCACAATAGGAACGAGGGAATAAAGTTGGATATAGTTGCAAATGAACAACTCAGCGTAGCTATAGCGATGATCGTAGGATATTTGTTAGGAGCTATTCCGGTAGCTGAAAGAATTGGTCGCAGAAAAGGCGTAGACTTATTCCAAAGTGGTACCGGCCTTGCCGGGGCATCCAATGTTCGGAGAACCGTGGGCAAGAAAGCCGGTTTCTTTGTCATGGTGGCTGATTTTGCAAAAGGACTTGCCGCGGTAATGTTAGCTCGGGGCTTAGGGCTTGACGGATCGATTCTGCTGCTAGTTGCTGCATCTGCCATTATTGGTCATTGGAATTCCATATTCTCGAGATTCCGGGGAGGTGACGGATTGGCAAGCCTTGCGGGAGTAACAGTTGGATTGTTCCCTGGTTTCGGATACTTAAGTCTCGTAGCGGCAGCCGTATTCAGTCTGGTAGGACACAAGATACCTTACTATGCCCTACTGGCAGTCATCGTCGCATACTGCGCGATTCTGGCCGCAGGAACATTTTATCAGGCTGACCAACACTTAATTATTGGCAACGGAGTACTCTGTGGTCTGGTGCTTGCACATGCGACTTGGGGACATATATCCCGTCACAAAAAAACCATGGCAATAGCATCCGAACAAATTCCTTCACAGAATGAAGTGTTGCAAGGACGCAAGTCCGAATCACTTTAGCTAGTAAATTGTTTAAGATCCCCATAGCCTATGTGATTCGATCTGCATAGTCTAAATCACATAGATCCGCTACCAGCTAGGCCCTGATCTCACCAGTGAGGTGCCGATGGCAAGTGCATCCATCATAGAAGACTACCTTTCTTCTCAAGATCCCATATTGGGCTCTCTTATCAAACTATACGGTCACTGCCCTTTTCTTAGCGAAACCTCGGCCCCGGATCTCTTTGATAGGCTAGCTAGTTCAATAATTGGACAGCAACTGTCCACCAAGGCAGCAGCCAAAATTCAATCCAATATATTGATTGCTAGTGGATCGGATGTATTCACTCCAGATTTTTTCATGCATTCCACAGTCGAAACTCTTCGGTCCTATGGTCTCTCCATGGCTAAAGCAAGAACGTTACATGAGATTTCGTCCAGAATTTGCAGTGATGCTGACTTCCTCATCAGAATGAAAGATCTAAGCAATGACGACATTTCAAGTGTGCTCTGTCAGATAAAGGGAATCGGTCCATGGACCGCCAAGATGTTTCAAATGTTCGCACTAATGAGACAGGATATTTTCTCACTAGAAGACGCGGGGCTCATGCGCGGCATCCGAATAACCTACGCACACGGAAATCCTATTGATCCCACTGAAATTGAACGCATCGTCTCAATGTGGGCTCCGTATAAGACGATAGGAGCATGGTACATGTGGCAAGTGGCCAACGGCCAATATCAAAACCGATCGACATCTTCGTAATTACAGCGAATTTCAGAGCTGAAATTCGCTTGCTAACTCGTAAACTGATCGCTCAGGCGACGAAGCAAAAATTCCAACAAATTTATCTACTTGAGCACTATAAAATCCGCTTAAGTGAAGAGCCTCGATATCAGCAATAGTCTCCCAGAAATTTTCTACGATTATCTCGTGATTTGCTGTGTCAGAGAGCAGGTAGAACTTTATGAATCCTGATTGTTCTACCAAGAGAGGTAGCACAGACTCTCTAAATAATCTTATGGCATCCTCCATCAACCCCTGGTGAATTTTCACCCGCGATACTTGGACGTACATAGCTTTCTCCAACCCATACTAGAGATTGGGTTAATTGTCTATGGCGTGTCATGAAGAAACCGACCCTTAAGGAAATTGCCTGTTTCTTCTAGTGCACACATACCTTGGTCAATGCTATCACTCATTGATATAAACCCGTGCATCACCCCTAGGTATTGTGATAGCGTGACTCGGACACCAGCTGCAGTTAGTTTAGTTGCGTAAATTTCTCCTTCATCACATAACGGATCATGGTCTGCAGTTATAATCAAGGCTTCGGGTAGATTAGAAAAATCCTTACACTGCATAGGAACTGCATATGGATCAAGGGCTTGATCCATATCGCTGAGATAATGATTCCAATACCACTGCATCGATTCAATGGTCAGTCCATAGCCTTGACCATACTCCAAGTACGATGAAAGTGTGAAATTCTTGTCCAAAACAGGACACAGCAACACCTGAGCATCTAGCTCAAATTCCAGTCTATCGCTAGCCATGATACTGACTGCTGCTGCTAAATTCCCTCCGGCACTATAGCCCGCTACAGCAATTTGCCCATTCTTTGATCCCAAAACCTCGCGGTTTTGGGTAACCCATCGGGTGGCAGCATAACAATCCTCAACCGGATACGGGAATTTCGTTTCAGGTGCAAGCCTATACCCTACTGACACGACTATACATCCTGACGCCTGAGCGATCTTTCGAGCCACGCTGTCAGTTTGCAGGATACCTCCTTGAACCCATCCGCCGCCATGAAACCAAACTACGACCGGTAGCGAATCCAGCTCATTCGGTGTGTAGATCCTCCCGGTCAATCTTCCACTTGCCCCTGAAATCAAACAATCACGAACCTCGTGCATAGGTGGTCCCCAATTCCTAATCTCAGCGAATTCTCTATACCTAGCCTCGATAGGAGAAATACTATGCAGCGGAGAGAGCCCCATCTCCACCCCTCTTAGCCGAGCTATTTCAGACTGGGCATCCAAAGTCATATCCGTCCCCCAATTTTTGCTTTTTGTCTCCATACTGACAGATACCCAAAACTTGCACTACGCAAGAAACATTGGTAGCGTTATCGCTGGAAACGATCTCACCCTTTTCATTTTTTCGCAACCTGTGTCAATTGATAAATGAACAACACAAATAATAATCACGATTCCACGCCGGCGGAATATATCCATTTAAGGCGGATGCCGGTTGCAGATGCCCTGTACCTACTAGATCGGTATCTGGATCAAGCGTTTGTCGCAAATTTTCGAACCATCCGAGTAATACATGGCAAGGGAACAGGCGTGCTTAAGGCGGCTGTGCGCGAAGAACTCGATAAACATCCCCTAGTACGTAGCTATCGCGACGCATTCATTGGTGAAGGTGACGCGGGTGTCACCGTTGTTGAGATGGAACCCCGATCACATTAACCCCACGCACTCTTTGTTTATCGTCCCTTCCAAATTGGATCACGTTTTTCCACGAATGCACGTGCTCCCTCTAACATATCCTCGCTGCTATATAGCCTCCTGATAGACGGGAACTCTTCCCTGCGAATTTTATGCATCGCGTCTTGATACTCCATCGTTTCTGCAGCCCTTACCACTTCTTTGATCGCCTCATACACTAAAGGAGGTCCAGCGGCTAAATGTTCAGCTAACTCTCTTGCGCGAGTCAGTAGTTTTTGAGCGGGTACGATCTCATTGACTAAACCCCAGCGATGAGCCTCTTCGGCATCAAACCACCGTCCGGTCAAAAGAAATTCCATTGCTATATGATACGGAATTCGCTTGGGAAGTTTGAGAGTTCCTGCATCTGGGATAATCCCTGCACGATTTTCAGGAAACGCAAATGTAGCGTGATCAGCGGCCAAAATAATATCACTGGCCAAGGCCAACTCCAACCCACCTCCGCAGCAGATACCATTGATCGCGCTAATTACCGGTTTGTTCAAATTCGGAAGTTCCTGTAATCCGGCAAATCCACCGACACCATAATCTGCTTTAGGGCTTTCTCCTCCCGCAGCTGCTTGAAGATCCCATCCTGCACAAAAGAATTTTTCACCCGCCCCTGTAACTATTGCAACCCGCAATTCTGGGTCGTGAATGAAAGACTGAAACACCTCTCCAAGCTCACGACTGGTTGGTGCATCCACTGCGTTAGCTGGTGGCCTATTAATCACCACCTCCAATATCTGTTTTTCCCTCTTTACCAAAATTGTCCCATCAGGCATGCCGCACTCCAATCATTATTATGAGCGATATGTACAACCATCAGTATACACTGCACCTATCCACTACAACCATGTGATGATGTACAATCAGATCATGAGAACTACCGAATTCACTGATCTAATTGGCAATACCCCCCTAGTTGCAATGCGCCATCTCCAAACCCCACCAGGTGTGACGATATACGCGAAACTAGAAAGCCAAAATCCAACTGGAAGCATAAAGGATCGGATCGTTCACAAGATGATCCAGATTGCGGAAAAGGCTGCTATCATCAACCCCGGGGATACGATCGTTGAGGCAAGCAGTGGAAACACTGCGATCGCATTGGCGATGATCGGGAAACAGCGTGATTACAAAATACATGTCGTAATCCCCAACGATGTAGCACCTAGTATTGCTGATATTCTGAAGCTCTATGGAACGACGGTAACTTGGTGCGAATCCCGTGTGGGCATGAAAGGTGCGATTGAGACAGCTATCAAGTTAGCAAAGGATAACGGATACCACTATCTTGACCAATTTGATAACAATGCTAACGTAGATGCCCATTATGAAACAACAGGAGTCGAAATTTGCAATGCACTCCCACAGGTAGATGTGTTTATAGCAGGTATAGGAACAGGTGGCACAATTATGGGTGTCGGAAGACGCCTACGAGAAGCGAATCCTAAAGTAAAACTATTAGGAGTTACCCCCCGAATGGGTGAACGATTACAGGGGCTTCGTACATTCTCGGAGGGATACGTTCCTCCCCTGCTTGATTTGGATTATCTAGATGGCCGGTTCCTGGTAGACACCTCCACAGCAGCAAACGCTGCCCGCGTAGCTGTAGAGGAAGAGGGGCTTCTTGCTGGTATTTCCTCCGGCGCGACTCTATCAGTCGCTCTCCGGGTAGCACAAGACATGAAAGACGGTAATATCGTAGTCATGTTCTCAGACGGAGGCTGGAAATATCTTCCCGCAAAACCTTGGGACGCTGCCGTAGACGGCCTGGAATCACTAGACGAGATCCATTGGTGGTAATTTGGCCGGTATTCCCCATGACTCAGTAAACACAAATGCCTCGAAATCCTTTCGCACTCTGATTCGTTGCTCCCTTTCTTTCAAATCAGATGACAGCAAATCCTCCCTGCCCCTATAACCAATAGCACCAACAGCCACTGGTTCAAATCCCGATGGTATCCTGAAAATTTCTGTCGCTGCCTCCTGCGAAAACCCGCCCATAAAATGACCAAACATCCCTAAGTCTGTAACCTGAGACAATAAATTTTGTGTAGCTAATCCGACATCGTGAAATGCGAATCTATTTGGCTGCCCATCCCTCTGTACTTGAGCAACTGTCAGGATCAGCACCGGGGCATTGCGCGCCCATACCCGATTACTATCCTTGAGAACAGATGAGATTTTTTCATGAGATATGTCAAAATTTATCCCCACTATGAAACTCCATGGCTGAAGATTGCTTGAGGATGGAGCCCACTGAGCAGCAGTCAATGCCAGTTGTATCTTTTCAGGCTCAACAAGGTGTCCTGGATCGAAAGCCCGAGGGCTCCAGCGGTCCCTGATCATTGGCGATAGGTTTGGTTCCATACTACTTGTACACCTCCACGCTCATCATATCCGGAAATCTACATCATTCTATACGAATTAGCACCCTGCCTCATATCGATACAAAGTCAAGTGACTGATACCGTGGTATGCTATATCGCAACATAACTGCTTGAGGAGGACACCATGGAAGGTAAAGCTCTCTTAGCAATCACCTACTGTGTGGCCTGAGGATACTATTCACAAGCCTCTTGGATAGGGGCTGAATTCAATCGAGAATTTGGAGCTGACCTGGCAATAACACTAATACCGGGGGGCTCCGGAATACTTGAAGTGTCAATTGATGGTCATACAATATTTGACCGAGATACTATGGGTCGTTATCCTAACTATGAGGACGTAACCCAAATGAAGATCGATACCAAAGAAATTGTGCCGGCATTGATAAACTAGCGAAAGAAAGGTCTGTTTATGAGCCTTACAATCTTGATTGCACTTGAAGTCAATGACTTCGACACTTGGTTCAATGTATTCGATGCATCATCAGATGCCCGGACTGCAGCAGGAATTGTCGCTACTGCCTATAAAAACATTGACAATCCTAATACAGCACACCTAATTGGAACTGCGCCTTCGAGAGAGAGTTTCATCGAGTTTTTCTCCTCACCGGAGATGCAGGAGCGTCAAAAACGCGCTGGAGTAAAAGCCCCTCCAGTTGTGACATTCTTAGCTGAAGTTTAAGGCAGTTGCGCCTCTATCAGTTAAGCCTTATATCTCCATAGAGCAGTCAGGAAAAGTCCTCCAACGTTCCTAATATAAACGTTGAGGACCTTCCTAATTGTCTTGCCTGTCTAATTTGACGGGATCTCTCTCGCGCACCATGCTTCTTCTCTTCACTGCTATCATAGAAACAACGTGAACAGCTCACGCCTTCTTCGTATTCTGGCTTCCCCACTTCATCAACAGAAATGGGCATTCGGCACCCATGGCAAAGTTCATAATTTCCCTTTTCAAGTTGATGATTCACCGATACACGATTATCAAAAACAAAACAGTCGCCCTCCCATTCACTATCGGATTCCGGAACAACTTCCAGGTATTTCAATATTCCGCCCTCGAGTTGGAAAATTTCAGAAAACCCCATCTCTTTCATGTAGTATGATGCCTTTTCACACCTGATACCCCCAGTGCAAAACATAGCTATTTTCCTATCCTTAAATCGAGTTAAATTAACGTCGATGTATCTCTTGAATTCCCGAAAAGATGCTGTATCCGGTTGAACGGAATTCCTGAAGGTTCCGATATCAGTTTCATACGAATTACGAACGTCAATTAACAAGACATCTTCCTGTTTGATGAAGTCATTCCATTGATCCGGTGCAATCGGAATTCCGCGGTTGGCCATTGGATCAACGGGGGAATCAAGGAGGCTAATAATTTCCGGCTTTATCCGAACCTTCATCCGGTAAAACGGCATGACATCACTCAGTGCCCACTTACAATTCAAATTGGGAAAAGTTGAATCCCTAAGATAGACAACTAAATCCTCCACGTGCTGAGGGTGCCCAGCAACTGTGCCATTAACTCCCTCAGTAGCAATGATCACCGAGCCGCGAATCTTGTGTTCAGCACAATATTGCTCAATTTCATTCCCAACAGCAGTTGGGTCGCGCAGCGACGTGAATTCGTAGAATGATGCAACTGAAAACTTACCACTCATAATTGACCCCAAGAATTATGCAACTTCGTGGACTACATTATAGATCATACCAATTGTGCATTTCCAAAAAGAACGGGATCATCTAATAATATGGCATATTAATACGAAATACAGTTATACTGCTGGCAGAATAAGGGCAATAATCACTTTCCCGTGCCCAAAACGAAATATACCGTAATTCTGGATTCCATTAAAGCCTTCGGGGATTTTTCTAAAGGAATCTTCTTACGGAGGTATCGTCAAGCAGGAGGTGCTTATGTCACAGGCTTTGGGTGACTTGAAAGTCTTGGAACTACGACAAGGTCTGGGGGCAGCTTATTGCGGTATGCTGCTGGGCGACATGGGAGCAACGGTAGTCATACCGAGTGACTACAAAATCGAGGAACCAGATCCTCCCGAAACTGCCCGCTTATATCTAGACCGTAATAAGTATTCAATCGCCTTAGATATGACCGACCCAACGCATCTGGAAATTGTAGAAAAACTTATCGACTGGTCCGATATTGTTATTGATGAACTGTTGCCCGCTACGCGAACGAACTGGGGTATTGAACCGATCGGGTATTGCAAGCGCAACCCACGCTTAGTTTACGCTCGCATCGACCCTTTCAAGAATGAAGGCAGTGAACCCAGAATTGCTAGCGATCTGATAGTACAGGCTACTAGTGGCTTCATGAGCATGACGGGATTGCCTGAAAACCCATTCACCCGTGCAGGGACATCCTTGGCAGAATATTACGCTGGAATCACTACAGCAGTTGCACTTCTTGCTGCCATCCGCCACCGCGATGCTACCGGAGAAGGGCAAATCATAGATATGGCACTCATGGACGCTCTGATCACTGCACTTGAGGGGCTTCCGGATACATATTTTCGAACCGGGGAAGTGAGACCACGAACTGGTAATATGAACCCTGCTCTCCCAGGGTACGGATTTACCCAAGCATCAGATGGCTTTGTGGCAACGGCAACACCTGGGTTTAACATATGGCCTCGGTTCTGTATCGCTATCGACCGAATAGACCTTATAGATAGGCCCGAATTTAATTCCCCCGAAGAACAAAATGAATGGGGGGCTGTCGTCGGAGAGGCAATTAACGACTTTTGTTTACCGAGAACCCGAACGGAAATTGTTGACCACCTTGTTGCCCATGACGTCCCAGCTGCCCCAGTTAACACCCTAGAAGACGCAGTAGCGGAACCCCAGTTACGTGAACGAGACATGATAGTAGAAGTTGATCACAACACTCGCGGCAGAATCTCCATAACTGGTAGCCCATTACATATGACAGAAACCCCTGGAACCGTGCGAAGAGCTGCTCCTATTGCCGGGCAGGATTCTACATATGTTCTCACAGAATTCCTCGGTAAATCGCCCGACGAGGCTGCATCAATTTTGGCGAATCTCCAAGGAGGCGAATAATGAGCAAAGGAGCACTCAGTGGAATTCGAGTCGTAGATCTTGGGACGGTTATAGCCGGACCATATAACACAATGCAACTGGCCGATCTCGGAGCAGAAGTAATCAAGATAGAAGAGCCTGGGGCGGCTGAACGCCGCAACCTTCCTGGTGCTGGTGCTATTGGATATCAATCTCCAGATCTAGTACCGGTTGGCTCCTACCGTGACAGAAACAAGGAAGCTATGAGCTTGAATCTCCATAATCCGAAAGGTCTGGAAATTTTGTTTCAGCTTGTACGAACAGCTGACGTAGTCACAGAAAATTTTTCCCCAGGTACAATGGACAGATTAGGTATTGGATATGAAATTCTGAAGGAAATCAATCCAAAGCTCGTATACGCCTCCGTCAGTGCCTTTGGACAAACAGGTTCATATCGTCATCATCGAGGATACGATATCCTTGCCCAAGCCCGAACGGGATTTGCAAGTGTAACTGGATTTCCAGATGATCCGCCAACTCGAGCAGGTAATTCCATAACAGATTACTTTACAGGACTCCTTGCAGCGTTCAGTATTCTTGCGGCGCTTAACCACGTTAATAGCACCGGTAGAGGTCAGGCAATTGACATTGCGCTTTTCGAAGGGTTATTTATGACACTTGAAGGATATGTAGAACGCACATTGAATGATGATGAAGTGCCGTCAAGACAAGGAAACGAATCCTTGACCCATGGAGCATCATGTGGCGTCTATTATGCAAAGGATACCAATCTCATTGCTATCGATGTTCATCGCGACGCATGGTGGCACGCATTCTGCGAAAGTATTGGCAAGCCAGAACTCTCTACCGACCCTGAAACTACTGACTACCACGCGAGGAGCACAAATCCGAACAAGACGCGCCAGATTATCAGCGACTGGGCCAAGCAATACGCAGCTGCTGATGCAGAATTTTTCTTAACATCTCGAGGAATTCCCGCAGCCCGCGTCCTCACGCTCCAAGAAATGGTGGAGCTACCTTATGTGAAAGAAAGAAATCTCTATCCTACAGTGGATCACCCACGAGCCGGCCCTATAACATTGACTGGGTCTCCGTACGGAGGTCTTTCTAAGACGCCCGGTACGGTTTTCTCTCACTCCCCGGTACCTGAGGAACACAGAGATGCCGTACTCAGTCGGGTGCTGGGATACTCAATGGATTACATACACGAACTAGCAGGAGAAGGAGCCTTTTCCGTATAAGTGACTCGCGCAACATCCTGTATTCCGGACATCAATACGATTCACGATCGTGGATCGTGATAATTGGTGAGCTTATTAATCGTCCATGCTGCTCTGCCCAAAGTAGCGTACGTCGCAATTCCCCTATCGGCAAAATGCTTTCGAATGGCGTTGACTGCCAGTTGCCGCCAAGGTTCATCTGCATCGGATGATCGAAGTATGATAGCCAGCGACCTCTGGGTGGATGCCTGTAATTCAAGAAGCCTTCTCACATTTTCATAGGCACTTTCAACTCCTCTTTCTTCGTCAAGCCCCCAATCAATTCCCATATCGTTAACCACTAGATCGTAATTGGCATTTTCAAATAGCATTTCTCTGAGTCTGACTCCAGCCTTGGGACTACCCATTGCGGATACATCCACAGGATTGCGCATCATCATCCACGTGGCAGGAATCAATTCTTTAAGTTCATCCA
>MDTE01091848.1_pt1 | contig 20319 bp, 19 predicted proteins | sample 811231 | NCBI WGS metagenome assembly MDTE01 (sample SAMN05326651, study PRJNA326480) | marine metagenome | isolation source: seawater | place: Indian Ocean: Red Sea | collected 2010
TCAATATCAGTTAAAATTGGCTCTGCATTTGTCATTCTAATACAATTTGCTGAAGCAATGAATGAATTTGTAGGAGTTATGACCTTCGATTTTTCTCCAATGCCTAATGCCATTAAAGAAATCTGCAATGCACTATTTCCTGAATTAACTGAAACTGCATATTTTGTTCCAGTATATTGTGCAAATTCTTCTTCAAATTTTGAAACACTCTCCCCTCCCACAAAAGATTCATTTCGTAATGCATGAATTGCAGCCTCTTCCATCTCATCTGTAAATTCTTGAACAAAAAATGGTATTTTCATGTCTATATTATCTCCTTTAACCAATCTTCTAATTTAATTTTCGATTCCCAACCAAATGAACTCTTAGCTAATGTTACATCTGCTTGGCTTTTCTTAATATCGCCTTCTAATGGTTCTTTATGTTCCAATTCTAAATCTAAATTCGAAATTTTTATCATCATTTTTCCTAAATCTAAAATTGATATTGCATTGCCTGAACCAATATTTACTAACAAATTAGAAATATTGTTAGTCATTGCCATTAAATTAGCTTTTGCAACATCACCAACATAAATGAAATCTCGTATTTGTGAACCATCACCAAAAATTATTGGAGCTTTTCTTTCTTTAATTCTATCCAAAAATTTTGTAATTACTCCTGCATATTCCAATGTTTGACCTTTTCCAAATATATTGAAATATCTCAAACCAACTATCCGTCCTCCCATCTCTGAATATTTATCTGTCAGAAACTCATCGTCAAGTTTTGTTTTACCATATGGATTAATTGGTTGTCTTCTGGCACTTTCTACAATTGGAACAATCTCTTGATGTCCATATACACTTGAACTACTTGCATAAACAACTTTAAAATTATTTTTTTTTGCTATCTTGAAAATATTTTCAGTACCGTTTACATTAACATCATGATATTCTTCAGGATTTGTAAATGAGTCCTGGACAACTGTTAATGCAGCTTGATGAAAAATACCATCAAGATCTACCAACTTATTTTCCATTGATTGGTAATCCCGAATATCTAAATTTAAAAACTCAATTTCATCCATCACTTCAGATAAATTTTCTTTTTTCCCTGTATGAAGATTATCTATAACTATGACATCATGTCCTTCTTTTACAAGAAGTTTTACTAAATGACTACCAACAAATCCTGCACCGCCTGTTACTGCAAAACGCATATCGCATCTAAATTCTATACGTCTTTAAGTATTAGTAATGATGAATATTAAATCCAAAACTTCAAAAACAGTGTATCATTTGATACCATATTGAGCCAAAATCTAGCATTACTTGATGATTCTACAATTCAAGAACTCCTAAATAAAAAATTATTAAAAATAGGTGTTATAGGTATTGGTCGAATTGGTATGCCCACTGCATTGTGTTTTGCAGATTCTGGTTTTCAAACTATTGGTATTGATATTAATGAAAAATTAGTTGAAATGGTTAATTCAGGTGAATATCCCCTAAAAGATGAACCAGAATTTGATAAATTATTTGATAAGGCTACCTCTGAAAAAAAATTCACCGCAATAACTGATATCTCTAAAGCAATTCCTAGTTGTGATATCATATTACTATCTTTACCAACTCCTATGGATGATTCAAATATTCCTGATTATAATGCACTGCTAACTGTCGGAAAGAGTCTTGGAAAATTATTATCCAATGGTCAAATTGTTGTAGTTGAAAGTACTGTTGAACCTGGTTTCATTGAAAATGATCTACTTTCCATTATTGAAGCAAGTTCCGAAAACAATCTAAAATGTGGCCAGGATTTTCATTTAGCAGTATGTCCAGAAACTGCAAATCCTGGTGAAATAATGAATGATTTTAAAAAATTACCACGATTAGTAGGTGCATTAAATCAAAAAATTACTTCAATTGTATCTCAAATCTATACTCATGTCTTCGGTGTAGAACTCGTACCAATGCCCAATTGTAAAACCGCAAACGCAGTAAAATTAACTACAAATGTTTTCCGTGATGTAAACATTGCATTTGTAAATGAATTGTCAATATTATTTGAAAAATTAGGTATTGATACGCATACTGTAATTAATGCTGCAAAACGAAAATATAATTTTCAACCTCATTATCCTGGTCCTGGAGTTGGTGGTCCTTGTTTACCTGTAAATTCATATCAATTTCTAAATAGTTCATCTAAAGTAAATTTTCCACTGAAACTAGTAAACATAGCAAGAGAAATTAATGAAAATATGCCTAATCATGTAATTGATAATCTAATCCATTTACTTCAAACACAAAATAAATCTGTAAATTCATCAAATGTTGTAATTCTTGGTATCTCGTACAAACCCAATGTTCGAGATGTCCAAATTGCACCCTCTGAAAACATCATAAACTTATTGAAACAAAAAAATTCTAAAATCAAAATTTTTGATCCATTCTTCCTATCAACTGAAATATTTTCAATAATGACTGAAAAAACAATTGATGATGCACTAGATAATGCCGATGCTGTGATATTAGTAACTGCACATGATTCTCTACGTAAACTAAATCTTGAACTATTCTCTAAGAAAATGAACACACCTATACTCCTAGATTGTACTGGAACTGTTAATTCTGAAGATGCAAAAAAACATGGATTAATCTTTAAAGGAATTGGACGTGGTGAATCATCAATAAAATAATTGATACTCTCAGCTTAAAGTATATCCTAACTCTAAGATATGATGCTACATTTCAACCTATAATTCCAGAATTAACTCCAGAAAATTTCTTACCAAAATCGTATCCCACTAACATCCTAAATTCTATTGAATCTTCAATTGTTAACTCCATTTCTGATCATATTAAAAATACCGATAATGTTGTATTGTCGTTAAGCTCAGGAATTGATTCAACCCTAATTGCTTCTCTTACAAAAAAACACTTCCCTGAAAAAAAAATTCACGCAGTATCTGTTACTTTTTCAGATAGTTATGATGAATCACCATTAGCAGAAAAAACCGCAGAAAAATTAGATATTAATCATAATGTTGTTTATGTTGAAAACTTCCTTGAAGAATTACCTCAAATGATTTCTATTGTAAAAAAACCATTTTGGGATTTACATTGGTATCACATAACCAAAAAAGCTAAATCTCTATCAAATTATTTCATATCTGGTGATGGTGGAGATGAATTATTTGGCGGTTATACTTTCAGATATAAAAAATATTTCTCAATAATTAATAAAAATTCTACTGTAAATGAAAAAATCAAAGCATATCTATCATGTCATGAAAGAGATTGGGTACCTGATCAGGAACAAATCTTTACAAAAAAAATTAATTTCAATTGGAATGAAATCCACTCATTACTATTCAGTAGTTTTGATAATAAATTATCTCTTTTAGATCAAGTATTTCTTGCAGATTATAATGGAAAACTTCTCTATAATATGTCACCTTTATACGAAAAATTCCATAATCACTTTAAACTATTTTATTTAGCTCCATTGCTTAATCCTCATTTACTAAAACTTTCAAGTCAACTTCCAGAAGATAAAAAATATAATTCAAGCACAGATACGGGAAAACTTCCTTTGTTAGAATTATGCGAAAAACTCAACATCCGTAATCTAATATCTACTAAAAAACAAGGTTTTTCTGTAGACACAAAAAATTTATGGAAAAATTCTGGCAAAAACCTATGCGATTATTATCTCTCTGATGGAAGAACTATTTCTGACAGATGGATAAATCATGACTGGGTAAAAAAGTATCTCAAAAAAGATAACCTTGATGTGAGATATGTAAACAAATTCCTAGGATTATTGGCATTTGAAATATGGTATAGGATATTTATTACAAATGAAATGAAACCCAATGAAAAGCTAAATTTCAACTAGTTTTTATTTTAATGTCATCTAAAAATTTACTTGTTATTGCATCCCAACTAAACGTTTTTGAAACAAATTCTCTACCTTTCTCTCCCATACTCTTAGCTTTTGATAAATCACTTAGTATAATTTCTAATTTATCTATAAAATCTGTAGGATTAGATTTTTCTATCAAAAATCCACTTTCATTCTTCTTCATTAATTCCGGTATACCTCCAACATTTGTTGCAATTACAGGTTTTTTCATTAATTGAGCTTCTTGTAGTGTAAGTGGTGACATATCAATACCACTTAGTAATGCATAAACATCAATCTCTGTTAGAAAATCTCTTACTTTGTCTGGATATTCTAATGAACCCAACCATTTGAAATTTTTATATTTTTTTAGTATGGGTAAAACCATATCCCTGTATGGTCCATCTCCTACCCAATAAAATGTAACATCTGGCATTTTTTCAAGAGCTCTAGTTAGCGTAAGTAATTCTTTTGTTTTTTCTAAAATTACTGCACTTTGGAGTAATCCTACACATGGATGTTTTAATTTCATACCTTCTGTTTCAAACCAATTATCTGCACTAATTCCCTGATACATTGTATGAACTTGTTTTCCAGGATGGTGTTTAGTTACAACTCTGTTCAAATAATCGCATATTGGAAAGATCTTCGTTGCCCCATCAAAACATTTGTTAGCAGTTCTTTCTTTAAACCAGATCACTGAACGCTTTGGTGGATATTTGTAAAGCGTTTGTTTTGCCATTTTAGACTCTGCCCAAAAATCTCCTCTTAAATGAACATATAATGGAATATTCTCTTCAATTGTTATCTTACCAAAATTTGTTTGTCTATCTACAAATATTGCATCTGGTGAAAAATCTGTAATTAACTTCTTGAATTTTTCTTTATTATCAAACCAACTACTAAATTTTCTACTTGGAAATCCTTCATAAACATCGGTATCTATTACTAATTTGATTTCATGACCTTTTCTCACCAATTCATTACCAAATTCCTGTAGATGGAAAAATTTTGATGGTGAGCCTGCAATTAATAGCCTCAATACACAATTAATAGAAAATTTGTTTATCTATGTTACTTCTATATGTTAATTCTTAGTAATTTTTGATAGAATTGTTGATATAGCGGATTATAAAAAAATCGCAATATGAAACAAAATCTTTTTTTTCGATTATGGGTATATTTTAGAAATGGTTGGTCAACCTACTTTGCATTCCTTTTTGCAGCAATTAACACACTTACTGTCACCTACTTTTTAGCTATTGAAAATTACCCTTCTCTAAACGCAGTTTTCCCAACTTTTGTTCACTACATTATTGTTGTTTGTTTAATAGGAATTCCTTTATTGATTGGAATTGGATATGCTCATTTCAAAAGAACCACCGCATATTCTGCAGAAGCTGATATTATGACAGAATCTCATCCATATAATTTCCGAATTTTACCTGGATGGAATACTGAAGTAGTATTTCCACTATATCTCGCAATCAGTGAAATGATGATTAAATGGTCAAAAAATGAAAAATTAGAAGACGCAGAAATCGATAGACTAAAAGATCTACAAGAAAAAATCCAAGAATTATTAAAAGGTGGAATGATTGGAGAACCTAGAAAAAAGAGTGACTCAACTTTTCAATAATTTTCTAAATTTTCTAACGTATAATCTATTTGCAATTAAGTAAGTCCACAATCTAACTTTTAAGTTAATGCCTGAAGAATTTTTAACATTCTTTTCATATTCTGTACAAATTTCTTGAAATAATCTATCCCACCATTTTGAAATTTTTTCAGAATCTGTAATACTTTTTATATATTCATAACCCTCTTTTGCAAGTCTATTTCTAAATTCATCATCTTCTACAACTTTATCTATAATTCTAGCAATTTCTTTTGGTTCTGAAGAATTAGGAAGAAATGGTGGTTGAATATTTTTTCCATCTATGATGTATTTATGATTAGGATTAACGTAATGAATTACTGGTTTTTTTAGTAAGGAAGCTTCTTTTTCAACATATCCTTGAAAACCTGATTGCATTTGTCCGATAACTCCATCTGCAAAATCATAATATCTTGCTAATTCCTCTTTTTTCATTGTTGGAATAAATTTAACTTGTTTTGGTTTCTCATCAATCCATTTTTTTGCAAGTTTAATTTCTTCTGGAATTCTATTATTATACCATTTAATTTGTAAAACTTCAAAGTCTGATTTACACAGTTTTAATGCATCCCAAATCTTGTCAATTCCTTTCCCAGGATCCAATCTCTGTGGACTTAAAAATGTAAATTTTTCTTTTTTTTCATCTAATGGTTCTATATTATCATTAAAAATCTGTGTATCCATAATATATCCAGAAATTCTTACTTTATGATTAGTATATTTTCTAAGATACGGTTCTAACTCATCATCAATTAATACTGTAGCAACTGCATTATCATATGCTTTTTTATAGAAAATTCTCTCTATATTATTAAATTTGTATAAAGATTCATTTGTTGCATACGGATCTTTTACATCTTTTATGTACGGTGGGGCTTTAATATCATCTCCAACAAAAAATATTATGTAATTAAGATCTGCCAAATATGAAACCAAAATCCCTGTTGGAGACATAGCAATGGTTACATCATATTCATTCTTGATACTGTTTATTTTTTGTACTATTTCACTAATCTTGTCAGTATTAAAAAATTCAATGTCATTCTGATCATCAATTATTTTACTTGCACCATCCCATGAGAAATTAATTAGATGTATGTCTGAATTTACAAATTTTTTTAAAGTTGCAATGTTATTGGTAAGATCGCCTATTGCTAAAACACGTAATCTACGCTGTTTAGAATTATAATCTTGAATTTTGTTATTTTTCTGTTGCAATCTTTTTGACATGATCTTCATGAAGTTTTGTTGCTTCTTTTACAATTTTTGAATAGTTATCATATTGACCGTGATTAAGGAAACTCTGCATAATTTCTTTTCTAGTTTTATTGTCATTACTCCACCAAATTGGATGGGTCAGTATTTGCATCTTCTTATGTTTGGAAATATGTTCACAAAAACAATTTTCTCTCCAATGTTGTGCACTATCACTGATATATTTTCTGTCATGAAAGAATTCCTTTGAATAACAGTTAATGATATTTTTTGGTAGTTTCAGAGTAATTTTCCTTCTTACTGCAGCTTCATGAACTGCAATTGCTTCAATTTTTGTTTTAAAATGGTGTTCAAAAGCACCAATCTCTTTCAAAATAGTTTCCGTAGGATCTAGTTGATTTTCTACTATGAATAATTCATTATAGTGTAAACCAATTTTATGTCCTAATTCAAGCATCTTGAAAATTATCTTGGATGATTTTAATTCAAATGGATTATAAAATTCTGAATGAAAATATATAAAAAATGTAGAACTTATTCCTACCTCATTATCTATCTCTGCAATTTTTAATGCTGCATCCAAAGATGCATCAACATCATGTCTTAATATTATATCATTCTCTTTTGAAGAACCAAATGTATTAAATTCATATTTTTCTTTATATCTTTTCAAAGTATCTCTATAATGATTATATGAGAAACTACATTCAATTGACATAACTTTGATTTGATTCTACAATTATATCTCTTCCTTATTATTTATCTCAAATTAAATACGTAAATATTATAATAATTCATTAAAAATATTATCTTGAAATGTTTTCTAATAGGTACTAAAGAAATATCTGTTAAAATTCTTGAAGAACTGTTATCTCAAGGACACGATGTCCTTGGGGTATATTCTGAAGATCATAAGGAATCAATTAAAATTTGGAAAGAAAAATTGGGACATAGATCACTTAAAGAATTTGCATCTAGTCATAACATCCCTATTTATGAAAAATTAAATATTAATTCTAAAGAAATGATATCAAAAATTTCAGAATTAAATCTAGACATTATTTTTTCTGTTCAAGGTGGAGAAATTCTACATGAAACAGTATTGAATATTCCAAAATTGGGATGTTTTAATCTACATACTTCGTTATTACCAAAAAATAGAGGTTGTTTTCCTATGGCATGGGCAATAATTGAAAACCATGAATTCGCTGGATTCACTATTCATAAAATGCTACCTGGCATTGATGATGGACCAATAGTTTCACAAACTAAGATTCCAATTTCTAAAGATGAAACTGGAAAAACATTATATGAAAAAGTTATGAATACAGGTTTTGAATTATTTAAAGAAACATTACCTAAGTTTGAATCTCTAACTTATCATTTACTCCCACAAAATGGAGATGACTCATCCTATCACCCATGTACAAATATTGTTAATCGTGGATATCCTTTTGGTGGACAAATTAATCCATATTGGTCAAAAGAAAAAATAGATCGGTTTAAGAGAGCTCTAACTTTTCCTCCTTTTCTTGGAGCTTCACCAGAACCTTCTCCATTTCTAAAAGATTTTGAAAAGCCAAACTTTCGTGTAATGTTAGGTTTTGATTGTGACAGACCACGTGATGGATTTATTGCATCTGAAGAAGGTACTCGTATGGCAAAACAAAAATTTGAATCAATAAATAATATCTCAAAAATTCTATCTAAATTTTCTATACCTAGGACATTTTTCTTATGTGGACATTGGCTCCGTACTATGGCTTATAAATTTGGTAATTCAAATATGAGGACATCACTAAACGTGTCTGATCCTCTAGTAGAAATTGCTGATCATAGTTATTCACATAACGTTGTTTTACCAATACAAAATAGACCTGATAAAATTCCACTTACTCCGAAACAAGTCTACGATGAATTTACTAAAAACTCTTCAATTTTTGATGAAGTATTAAACATGAAATCGACAACTAGGGGATATAGAACTCCCTTAGGACATTTTAATGGTTTAAAAGGAAATTTTGAATTAATCGACAAATTTGTAAAAGCTGGAATTACATATGTGAGTTCTGACATACGTGGTCCAAATGATTCATTGTATGCACCACTTGTAAAAAATGATAGTTCTATACGTCAACCTTATAGATATGAAAATGGATTATTGGAAATACCTTCTATTGGATGGCAAGATGTTGTATTTTCACAGAAAGACTATGTTTCTAAATTTGAAGATCTACCTGATGATCTACCACAAAAATATGATGAAATATTATTGTATTATAGGAATCTTTTCAAAAATGCTCAAGAAATATCAAAAACAAACAATAGAGATATCTTTGTAGGTTTATGTCTCCATCCATATGATTGTAGTTTCTACGATAATAATGGTCGGTTATTTGAAGATCTGAATGATCTTGTTATGGAACTAGGTGGTTCATTTTGTTCATATGATGATGTAAAGAATCATTTTAATGAAAACTTGTTAACTAAATGATTTTTGATTCATCAATTATCTCTCTTGATCTTTTTATTCCTTCATTAAACAATAAATCAATAACTGACAAATTAGAAATAAATTTTCTATGTGATTGTCTATAGATTGGATGTTGTAATTCCTGAAATTTTAATTCTATCTGTGAATTTTCAAATTCTCTCTTACTCAAATTCTCTCTTGCCCACGTAACTCCAGTTACATAAGTATCTGCATTAAGTTTCTTACAAATTTCTAAAATACGCTTTGAACTATCATCACTAATTTCCATTGATGAGGAAAAAATAATTTTTGTTTTTATTTTTAATTTTTTTGTTATAAAATTAATTATCTCCATATTCAAATCAATTAGTTTATAATATCTTGAATCGTATATCTCTAAAAATTCCTTCATCTCATCAAAATATGTTGATTTTGAATAAGAAAAGAGTATGGAATTTTTGTGCTTTTTTGCCCATTTACTTTGATTTTCAATAGACACTTCATTTATCTTAGATTTGAGATGTGATTTTACTGGCACACTAAGTAAAACCTGTCCATCTGAACCATAAATCAAATTTCTATTCTGCCAACCTTTTCTTTCAAATTGTACATCATCATAAATCACAAATATGTCTGAACTAATAATTTTCTTGAAAAAACCAATCCATGGTAAATAAAGTGGTTGATGAATTCCTACTATAGTCATAATCTAAATTGTAAAAAGATTAACTCATTAATCTTACGAATAAAATTATATGAATCGTAAAGAGTATAATTGTGTAAATTAACATTATATCATGAAATCAAAGAAAAACGTTGTAGTAGGACTAGGGGAAATTGGTAACCCCTTATACAAAATTATATCAAAAGCTACTCTTTGTGTTGGCTTTGATATTGACAAAAATTTAATGAATCAATCAAAATTCCAACGATATCTAAAAAACGAAACTTCTTTTCTTCATATTTGTATACCATACAATAACACTTTTGAAAAAAATGTCATCAAATTAACCAAAAAATTTGAACCTGAATATATTGTAATTCATAGTACTGTAAAACCATACACATCAGAAAAACTCCAAAAATGTTTTTCAATTCCTATAATATACAGTCCAGTACGTGGTGTTCATAAACGAATGATTTATGATCTTAAACGTTACTCAAAATTTTTTGCTGTTGATAAAAAACAAAAACTATCATCAAAAGCATCATCCGAATATAGAAAGTTATTTAAAAAATTAAAAATAAAAACAAAAAAAGTATCTTCTACAATCACTCTGGAATTATCAAAAATAATATGTGATACATCATATTATGGTTGGCTAATTAATTATGCTCAATTAAGTAACATGATTGCAATTAATCATCAAGTTGATTATGATGAAATGTGGTCTTTTTCTGATGAAATTCACAAATATTTGAAAAATCGTCCAAAATTATATCCTGGTGTAATTGGAGGTCATTGTGTAATCCCAAATCTTGATCTTATCCACAATCAATCTTTAGACTTAATCAAAAATATTGATAAAAAATATCGAAATAAAATTAAAAAAAATAACACTTAATCTTTCTCTAATACATTTTCTTTCAAACCGCCACTAATTTTTAACATTATAAAACCCATTGAAACTGTATACCATCTGGTAAATAGTCGTATTAGAATCACAATTGTGAAAGATAGTGACATTTCAATTCCTTGCATTGAAAAGAAACTAGCCAAACTACCCTCTACAACTCCTACTCCCATGGGTAAGAATGATAGTACTCCTAGCATAATTGACGTTGTATAGGTAGGTATAATCTGTAATATATCAATATCCCCAATTCCAAATGCTGTTAAAATAAAATAAACAATCACTGCTTCTGTAAACCAAAAAGCTGATGATAGTAATGATGCATAAATTGTAATGCGCCCAAAAGCAATTTTCCTAATACTATCATGTGATTGTGATAAAGGTTCTACAAATTTAGTTGTAAATTTTGTTTTCTTTAATATACCTAATACTTTTTCAAACATTTTTCTAGATGATATCAAAATAAAACCAAAGATCAAAATTCCAACAAATAATCCTAATACATAAGCACCTAATTCGAAATACCAAATACCAAAAAACGATAAAATTACTAATCCTATTATTGCATACAGCTGTTCCATCAATACTATCGGTGCAGACTTACTAATTGGGACTCCAAATCTTGTTTTTAGTAATTGTGATTTTAATAATTCACCAACTTTACCAGGAATTACAGTTAATGAAAATCCAGAAATGTAGATTGAAATACTTTGTTTTAATGGAACTCTAATCTCTAATTTATTTAAAAATAATTGCCATCTGGCAAATTGAATAAACCATCCAAGTGTTACTAACCCAAAAATTAATGGAACATATTCAGTTTTAAAATCTAGTATTTCATCTCTAATTGAACTAATATCCGACGCAACTAAAAATGAAACATATAATCCAATTACAATTACAACTACCAAAATTACTTTGTTAATAATTTTCATAATTAGTCTTTTTTTATCATTTCTTTAAAATAGATTTTTAATCCTTTTTCTAATTTTATACTTGATTTCCATCCTAAACTTTTCTTGGAACCACTTGGATTTCCAATAAAATGATTTACATCGTAATCTCTTGGTTTTCTAATTTCAATTTTTGAATCTGAGTTTGTTATTTTAATAATTTTCTTCGCTAATTCCATAATGCTTGTTCCTCTGCCTGTTACAAACAAAAATGTCTTTTCTTTCAATCTTTTAGATATTATTCCATTAACTATTCTGATAACTCCATTTGTTGCATCGTCAACATGAACAAAATCAAAAACTTGTTTACCCCCATCTACTGTAATATTTACATTATTAATCGCTTGATTCAAAAATTTTGGTATAACTCTATCTTTATGATCATTTAATCCTCCATAAACATTTGAAAATCTCATTACATAGGTATCTATTCCATAATTCCTACCAAAATTTCTCATTAATAATTCAGAAGCAAATTTTGTAGTAGCGTAAATGTTAATTGGATTTGGTAGATCTTTTTCTCTAAATCTTATTTTACTTTCTCCATAAATTTCTCTGGAACTTGCATAAATACACCAAATTTGTGAATCTAATTCTCTTATTGATTCTAAAATGTTTCCAGTTCCTATGATATTATTTTTTATTGTTTTTAATGGATACTTGTATCCCATTGGAACTCTTGATTCTCCAGCTAGATGTATAACTCCAACACATCCTTTCAAATCTTTTTTTAATTGTTTTTTATTTAGTATGTTCTTTTTCCGTTTTAAATCATAATGCACTACCTTGAATTTTTTCTCTAATTTCTCACATAATACTTTACCAATTAATCCCTCAGAACCTGTAACTAAGATCTTTTTCATGAAAGCATGTCCTATTTTGGCTATTTATACTCATTTACACTTTGATAACAATAATTCGAAAATTTTACTAATGGTAAATCAATTTTTTTTTCATGGAAGCACAATACAAAAAATTATCAATTATTATTCCATGCTATAATGAAAAAAATACTATTCTCAAATTACTCTCAGAAGTGAAAAATTCAAAAATTTCTCTAGAAAAAGAGATAATCATTATTGATGACTGCTCAACTGATGGTACACAAAAAATTCTAAACAACTTGAATGATCAAGAAATAAAGATCTTCTTCAATCAAAAAAATATGGGAAAGGGTTATTCTATTCGTAATGGTTTTGACAAGGCTACTGGTCAGATTATGATTATACAGGATGCTGATCTTGAATATGATCCTAATGATTATTCAAATCTATTACAACCAATTTTAGATAATAATGCTGATGTAGTGTATGGTTCAAGATTTATTGGAGATCAACCTGACAAATTTTTCTTTTTCTCCCATTATGTTGGAAATAAATTCTTGACGTTTGCATCAAATTTATTCACTGGATTAAAAATTACAGATATGGAAACATGTTACAAAGTTTTTACAAAATCTATCTATGATCGTATTCATCTATATGAAAATAGATTTGGATTTGAACCTGAATTTACTGCTCAAATTGGAAAACTAAATTGTCGTGTGACTGAAATCCCAATATCATACAAAAGTAGAGATTATGATGAAGGTAAAAAAATTACTTGGAAAGATGGAGTTCGTGCATTACTTTTGATTATAAAATACGGTATTAGATAAATCAGTAGATAATTATTCACCATCTTTATGAACTCATTATGACACTATCAAAAAAAATTATAATCTCATCTTTACTCACATTCTCTTTAATCTCTATATTCTTCAAGTTATATCTCATAGATTTTTCTATACCACTTTTTTCTGATAGTTTAGATTACACATTACATACAATTTCTATGACAAATGGACAATTCTTGCAACATCCTGAAAGACATTCTGGTTGGCCCATCTTTGCTTCATTGTTTTCTAATTTGTTAGACTCACCAAATTTTCTTGACTATTCAAATATGATGAGAATACTAAGTCTGATGATTTCTTCTGCAACAATTTTTGTGATTTATTTACTAGGTAGAAAATTCTTCTCTCAGAAATATTCATTAATTATGGCAAGCCTATTTGCTTTTCAACCTCACTTAAACCATATTGCTGGTTTTGGTTTAGCCGAACCATCTTTCTTCTTAATTACAATTTTATCGTTTTACTTTATTTTAACAAATAATCCTCGTTATACAATTATTGCATTTATACTTGCAGCTGTTGTTTGGTGGATTCGACCTAGTGGAATAATTATCTTCTTACCGTTGATTATTGTATATCTATTAAATCTTAGAAAAAATAAACATTCATACAAAATACTAGTCGTTTCCATAATTGTCTTCTTTACAATCTCATCATTAATGCTAAGTGAAAGAAATGAACAATTTGGAAGTCCCACATATAGCTGGTTAGGAGATCGACTTTGGATTGGTGATTATGAAAAAAGTATATCTTCAAATATTGATAGTAAATCATATACTCCTTCATCATATATTGAAGAACATGGAGTTTTAGGATTCATCAAAAATTTTATTGTTGATGGAACTATATCGATATTTTCTATTCTTTCAAAAATTATGTTCCCTTATCTGATATTTCTTACACCATTAGGAATAATTTTGTCTTTTAAGACAATCAATGAAAATCCAAAATTTGTTAAAGCAAACTGGATTTTTATAATTATTACTCTAGCAATAATGACATTAGTTATCTCACTTAATCCCGAAAGAAGATTTTTGCTATATCTATATCCATTTCTAATAATATTTGCTACAATATTTATTCAAAGATTTACAGAATATGGATTAAGTGCATTATCATTTAACCCAAAACAAAAAAATCTATTTTTAATTATTTTTGTTTGTTCTGTAGTTATAGTATCTGGATTATTTACCCTAAGATATGATTCTCCTGATCTAATATTAGAAAACGAGAAAATACAATTTACAAAATACATGGAAGAAAATTTCCAAGGCGGAATGTTGTTTGATTCTGGTGACACTCAAGTCTACTTTGCTCATCCAATTTTATGGGAAAATTCCGAATTACTAAACCAAATTAAAATTGATTCTGAATGGAATGATTCAAAACATATAGTATTTCTACCTGATACAACTAGACTAGTCAAAACCTCCGTATTTGGAAATTCAATTGAAGAATTAGTTGAAAATGGTAAATCTCATAATCTACAATTTATCTTTAGTACAGAATATGGTGATTCATTTTATCCATTTGTTGACGAGTTATATCATGATGAAACAAAATATCCTTATCTGGAAAAAATATTTGATTCTGAAGAATTTGATTTCAAAAAATTTAAAATTAAAGCATTTAAAATTAATTATGAAAAATTCAATGAAATTAAAAATTAATTTTAAATCATCTCTTTGAATATTTTATAATCAATCTTGTAAACTGCAATATTTGGTTTATAATTAAAATCTCTTGATTCAAATTCCTTTTTCAAAAATGGCGCATTTGATTCAATATCATTCAAAGATATCAATTTAGTTTCATTATTAACAAAAATGATATGAGTCAAGCCCTTATCTTCGTAATATAGAATAAACTCTTCTAATGATTCATAATTTTCCATAGAAAATGTTCGAGACCCTACAAATTCAATTAATTTTTTCTTTATTGGGAATTCATATTTGTAAAATTGTGATACATCAAGATATCTTGCTTCAGGATAATAATCATTTACTCCTAATGCCACATCTGAAATCTTAATTGACATTAAGTATGAATCTCTCTCATAATCTCTATCAATTTGTTTATTGTAAAGAAATAATCCTGATGTTGAGAGCAAAAATACTATTATAATTAAACCTAAAATTTTTGGTCTGTTTATTTTTTCATTGATTTTTTGTATTGTCGATGCAGCAAATATTGATAAAATTGGAATCATTATTAACAAATATCTTGTATCTTGCATTCCTCTTGAATATGCATAAAATGCAGGTATGCACATTACGATAAGAAATATAATTATTGTAATCTTATCATGGTTTCTATTTTTAATAAATAAATAAAATCCTAGAGGTAAGAAAATTATAAAAATTGGAATTGTAATCCATGTAAAATATTGAATAAGATTTTTTATTCCTTTTTCAAAAATATGTAGTAAATCATTAAATCCATCTTCTCCTTTTAGTACTTCTCCATAAAATGACGTTGGACTCATAATTGAATGAGAAATTATTCCATCATAACCTGTTGAAATTAATGAAAATTTTTCACCTTTATAATCCTCAAATTTCTCTTCACCAATTAAATCTACTTCTTGTAATCTAATACTCTCTATTGTTTGTGTTCTTATGTATACCATAGGTAATAGAATTAGTATAAAAATTCCTATAAGCAAAATATATCGTAAAATCACTTTATCCTTTTTTCTAAATTTTACAAAAAACATTATTGTTAATGGAATTAAAATCACCACCCCCTCATAACGCACTAAAACCATTAGTCCTGCTATGAGAAAAGAAATACAAATTAGCGAATATCTCTTACTAAGGAATAAAAATAAAGTTAATGTTCCTAAAAATATGTATAATGTTTCAGTACTACCTAGAAGTGAATTTAGTATTATTCTAGGATCAAAGCAGAAAAATACTGCAGAAATCATTGCTAAGGATTTCGAAAAAAATCTTCTAGATAAAAAATAAATTATTGGAATAGTGATAACTGAAACTGAAACACTAACGACTTTTTGTATCGTCATATAATCTAAAAAATTCCCTGAAGGAATTACAATGTAAAAAATTGATAAAAATGTTGACCATCCATTATTTGGAAATTGTAAAGTTTCAGGAAATCCCATCTGTTCTTTTATCTCAATAGCATACCAAAAATAACCCAAACCATCTAATGTAATTGGAATATCAAAAGGAAAATAATAAAATCTAATTACAAGACCCGATAAACAAATAATTCCTAAAAAAATTAGTGACTGTTTATCTACTAAACTTTCTAATTTTCTTAGATTGATACTATTTTCACTCATTATTATCCCTCGTAAACTTAAACATGGATGCTAAAAATATTGAAGAAAATGAGAGTGATAAAACATACGCAATTGCTACACCTTTTGTTTCATATAATTGTCCTAAAGTAATTGTTCCTATTGTTATTGTAATTAATGATATTAATGAACTAATTAATACAAATTTACTCTTTTCAACTGCCAAAAATTTTGATCCCATAATCATGGATATGGTGCCTGGAATTACACCAAAACTCATAATTTGAATGGCCTCAATTGATTCATTATATTTTGGGAAAAATTCAGAAATAAAAAATGGTGAGATCGTTGTACCCACGATTGCTATTCCAATTGAAATCAAAATTGTAAAAATCTTTAATCGTGTATTCTCTTTACCAGAAGCATCTTGTGAAAGTAAATATTTGAAAATTATTGTTGAAAAAATCATCATTATGCTGATAATCTGTAACGCCAAACTATAATTTCCTAAAAATGCATAACCAAGTATTGGCGCAACAATTATTTTATCAATTTGTGAACCAAAACCTCCTACAAGACTCATTATATAATTATTCCAAAGAAATCCAAAACGTGTTTTTACTAATTCAAAATCAATTCTTGACTCTCTGAATCCACGGTATATGTGAATTGAAAATACCACATAAGATATTGCTAATGCATAGATTATTCCTTCTACACTGAAAATGAAATAAAATCCTATTCCTAAAATTAATGTTAAGCTTTTTTGTATTAAAATATACTTTGCATATTGAGTATACGACTTTTTACCAAGAATATATCCTATAGAAAGCGTATTTACAACATAGGCAATAAGTAATAATCCAGCATCTAATCTTAAAAAAGCAATTGCAATTATAAAAAAACCAATTGATGCCAATAAAAGTGAAATTAGAAATAATGTTGATTGTATTTTTATACTCTTTGCTACATAAACAATCAAACTATTTTGAGTACCAAATAAAACAGCAACAGTTGCCATTGATGCTATTCCAATAAAATAATTAATTTCTCCATAATCTTTTGGCTCAATTATACTTGCAAGATAAAACCAAAAAAATGCACTTATTCCATTTCCTAAAATATCTGCAACACTAATTGATGTTATACTCTTTAATTTATTCATACTCAAAAATTTTCATATAATATCTATTTATTCGAATTATTCTCCCTAACCACACTTACCAAAGAATATAATAAAATTGCAGCAATGCTCAAAATAACTCCTAAAATTGTTGTTGTTGCACCAATTAAAGTCACATTTGTAACTAAACTTCCTCCTTCTGAATACATTTGAATTGACCATACAACAAATGTAATGCCAATAATAAGAAAAATGACAGCTGGTATACCATAAAATTTGAGTGGATGTTCAATAGATGTAAATTTTAACGTACTAAAAAAAACAGATGTACCATGCGAAACTGGATTATGAGTAGATGTTTCTCCTTCATAACTAATCTTTATTGGAACTTCACCTATAACTAATCCATGATTATTTGCTTTGATAAGAATCTCTGTAGATACGCCCATTCCATTATCTGATGGTGTAATTGTTTCAATTACTTTTTTACTATATGCTCTAAATCCACTTTGAGAATCAGTTAGTTTCTTTTTGATTGATGCATTTGTTAAACTTGTTAAAATCTTAATACCAAATTTTCTAAAATTTGGTACATCGTCAATTTCTTCTAAAAATCTTGAACCAATAACAATGTCACAAGTGTTCTCTGTAATTGGTTGAATAACTTTCTCTAAATCATCTACATTATGTTGCCCATCTGCATCGAAAGTAATTAAGATATCAGACTTCATTTCTTTTGCTTTAAGAAATATGCTTCTTATACCTGCTCCATACCCTTGATTTTTTTCATGTTCAATCACTATTGCGCCCATTTCTTTTGCAATAATCCCAGTTGCATCACTTGAACCATCGTCACACACAATTATCTTATCTGCAACCTTTCTCAATTTAATTATAATACTTGCAATATTTTTTTCTTCATTATACGCTGGTATCCCTACTGTAATTTCCATCTAAACCTCTTTTTTCTAATATGGTTATAATATTCACGTATAAAATATACTTACCAATTTAATCTAAAATCTGGATATATCCCAATTCTCATGAGGAAATAAATTTCTCAAATGATGTGAATTTAAATTTTTGAATGAGTTTTGTCATCTTTGGTAATGCACTATCCAAATTATGATAAGTTATGAAATTGTTCTTAAAAGGTAACGAAATTTTTGGCATATGTTCTGGTGTTAATTCCCATGAATGAATGTAAAATACTCCTGGAATTTCCTTTCTCTGATACGATTCAATTGCTCTTTCTATGATCTTCATTGGAAGTGTTCTGAGATAAAATCCTCCGCCTGCTGGAATAGTTTTCCCAAAAAATTTTGTTACCATTAATGGAAACTCAAGTAATTTCCCTTGCTCGTCATTCTTTTCTAAAGATCTACTTGAAATTTTATATGGTTTAATGTCTGCATTTGGAATACCATACATTTTTCCTTTTGTTGGAACCACACTACTATCGTATACATATCCATTATCTGATAAAACATCTAATGCCCATGCACTAGATTGATTTAAAGAGAATGTTGGAGCTCTAAATCCTTTTGATTTATGTTTTGTTAATTTAGCAAAATCATTTACTTCATTCAAAAATTTTTCTTTGAAACCAATACTATCTAATCTATTATGATGCATAGTATGAAATGCAATTTCATGTCCATTTTCAATTATCATATCTAATAATTCATTTTTTTGTTCAAGTAATTCTCCTACCACAAAAAATGTTGCTACTGTATCATTTTTTTGTAACCATTCAAGAATTTTTTCAATACCATTTATGACACTTGGTTTATGTTTTTCTTGTGGAATAAACTCTTTAACTAATTCTAAATGATACCATTCTTCAAAATCTATTCCTAAAATATTCATTTTATCAATCAATGATCAATTTTTTTAATAACTCTTGCAGGATTACCAACTGCTATGCAGTAATCTGGAATATCTTGTGTAACAACACTTCTTGGTGAAATAATTGAATTCTCACCAATCGTTACTCCTGCAATAACAATTGCACCTGGATTGATTACTGCACCTGATTTTATTACAACTTTGGAGACTTTCCTTGGAAAGTCTCCTTGTTTTAAAAATAAATTTGCAGATGGGTTACTATGTGCAAAAATCATTGAATGAGAACCCAAAGTAACATTATTTCCTATTTCAACCATTCTTGGATAAATTAAATCAATTAGGACGTATGGATTAAAATGACAATTCTCACCAATTGTAACTCCTCTAGCCTTTTGCATACTAACTGAAAAACCCGATAGTGGTGATGAATAAGCTAATGAATGTAGAATCCAGCTTCTAAGAAACTTGATTTTCATCTTAAATCTTCCAAAACTTCCGGAATATCCATAAAAATCCATTACTTCCTTTTCATTAATGGGGAAAGTATCATTCTCATCTTTCATATCTTCATGATTAACGCAATTTTTCAAAATCTAAAGCTTACTGATAAAAAATAGTAGAATTCATACATAATATTTATTGTTGAAA
>MDTE01177352.1_pt1 | contig 20316 bp, 21 predicted proteins | sample 811231 | NCBI WGS metagenome assembly MDTE01 (sample SAMN05326651, study PRJNA326480) | marine metagenome | isolation source: seawater | place: Indian Ocean: Red Sea | collected 2010
ATTGCAACTGGAGAAGATGCTCAGATTACACAAGCATATGATTTAGGTATAGTCAGAACTGCAAAAGATAGATTAAATGATGTACCAGATGCACCAGGAGGAGAATAATGGCAGACAGTAGAAATAGACAACTTGCACAACTAGGCACTGGTTTAGATGTTAATGAAGCAACTGGTGAAGTAATTACCATTAACATGGACACTGATGTTATATCTGAAGGTGCAACTAATTTTTACTTTACAGATGCAAGACTACGTTCTACACTCGCAGGTAGTGGAGATGTAACCATTGGCGGAAATCTTACAGTTAATGGGACTACCACTACACTCAACACATCAACCTTAGATGTAGAAGATTTAAACATAACAGTAGCCAAAGGCGCAGTTAATCAAGCGGCGGCAAATGGTGCTGGTATGACTGTAGATGGAGTAAACGCTACATTTACATACACAAGTGTAGATGATCGTTGGAATTTAAACAAAGATCTGAACGTAGCAAATGTTTACGGAAATGTCACAGGAACAGTTAGTGATATCAGTAATCATAGTATAGATGGGCTAAGTGATGTTGACACTACTACTAATGCTCCTACAAATGGACAAACTATTGTATGGGATGGTGCAAAATTTGTACCAGGGGATAGTTTTAGTCAAAGTGATTTTAACACAGCCTTTGCCGCAAAGAATGTTGGAGATTTAAATGATGTTACGACAACTGGTGTTACAAATGGTCAAGTTTTAGTTTATAATGCAACAACAAATATATTTGAACCAGGCACCGTCAGTGGCGGCGGTGGCGGTGGAGGTGGGTTGTTTTCCTTGCTAGACTTTTAATAAATAAGTATATAGACAAGGAAGAACATGGCTTCATTTACAACATATAAAACAGCAACAATCAACACAACTACAGGTACAACTCTAGTGACTTGTGGTACTGGACAACATTTTTTGCACAGTGCATATGTAACAAATACTGAAGGCAGTGCATTACCTATTACATTAGAAATAGTCCATGCAGATACTACTGTGACGCATATAGCTCACAAGTTAAAAGTTTTTCCAAATGAAACAGTGGATTTGGTTTCTCAAAACAAAATATATCTCTTAAATGGAGACGCATTAAAAGTTAAAGCAGACAGAGGAAGTGCTTTCACTGTATCAGTGAGCTTATTAGATCAGGCAATATAATATGAGTGTAAACAATTCAAGAACAGATAGTACAGGTGGCATTTACACAGGTACTGCATATGGTGACAAAACATTTTATGGATTCAAAATGGATCATGCAACTGGAGATTGTACAGTAACAGTAATAGATGCTAATGACGAAGATCCAATACAATTACCAGACACAATATATACAGAAATACAGCCTGGTTCAAATGATTATAAAGCTCATTTTTTTAGTATTGATACAATAGAATTCGCTATTGACAGCAATGGTCATCTTCAAATGAAGTTTTTGAGCTAGTGAGACATGTTGGCATAAATATCAATAGTATTTTAAAAGACAGGACGCAATAAATGGCAACAATTATAGACCTCGGAAAACTAAGATTTCATTTTGCAGGCGAATATGACGCCGCCACTGAATATGAAATGAATGACATCGTCAAGTACGGTGGTAATGTTTATGTTTATGCAAACGTAACAAAAACAACAGGAAACCAACCAACCAATACAACTTATTGGACTTTAATGGTCGAAGGCTTTAAGTTCAGACAAGTATATGACGCGGCAACACAATATAGAGTAGGTGATGGTGTTACTTATGGTGGTAAAGTTTACATATGTATAGCTGATACACAAGGTAATAATCCAACTAATGCAACATACTGGAGTCAGTTTGCAGATGGTATTCAATGGGAAGGCGATTATAACGGCGCTACTGGATATCAAAAAAATGACCTTGTAAAATACGGGTCTCAGGTTTATATTGCCAAACAAGATACAACAGGAAATCTTCCAACTGACGTCACTTATTGGGATAAGTTTGTTGAAGGTATTAGTCCACAAGGTGTTTACAATTCAGGAACAGCATATGTTCCAGGAGATATTGTAGCATATGGTGCCAATTTATATCGTTGTACTGCAAACAGTACAGGAAACCTTCCAACTGATACTGCATATTTTGAAAACTTTATAAATGGTAATAGTTTTAAAGGTATTTGGAGTAACAGTACAAACTACTATGTTGGAGAAACTGTTAGATATGGCGGTAATGTTTATAGAGCAAAAATAGATAACGTTGGTAAACAACCAGATATTAATGGCACTGAATGGGACGCATTTACTACAGGTGTAAATTCTAGAGGTACTTGGGCAAGTGCTACTGCTTACGCTATCAATGACGTTGTAGTCTATGGTGGTAATACATATATCGTACTAGTAGGACATACTTCCGGTGTATTTGCTACAGATTTAGCCGCAGGCAAATGGCAGAAATTTAACAGTGGTGTACGCTACATGGGTACCTGGACTACAGGCACAGCATATGTAAAAGATGATATTGTCAAGAGTAGTGTTAGTACATATATTTGTTTAGTAGACCATACTGCTGGCGCTGACTTTTTTATAGATTTAAACACAAACAACTATTGGGAAGAGTTTGTTGTTGGTGCTAGTTATGTGCTTCCGAGTACAACAGGCAATGCAGGAAAATATTTACAAACTCCAGATGGATCAACATACAGTTGGCAGTTTGCAGGTGCGAACGACAAAATTTACTATGTAGCAGAAGATACAACAAGTAGTGCTGATGATGTAAATCATGGTGCGTCAGTAGACTATGCTTTTGCAAGTGTAAAATATGCTTGTGAATATATTGCGGCAGATACAGTAAACAGAACACCAGCTACAATTTTTATCAAAGACGGAACATACAATGAGGTACTTCCAATTACTGTACCAGCTAATGTAACTATTGTTGGTGATGGACAACGTAACTGTGTGATTCAGCCAGCGGCAGGAAATGGTGATAATGGAATACCAAACAACGAAGAAACTATGTTCTTCTTAGATAGTGGTGTTATGATTGAAGGAATTTTAATGAAAGGTCTAACAGGATTTACTATTGGTACTCCTGGAGATCCATCAACAGCTGGAGTAAAAGGTTGTTATTTAAGATTAAAACCAGGTGCAACAATACTTAAATCACCATACATTAAAGAATCAAGTGCGTTTTCAACTGGAGGCGTTGGTGCTATTATTGATGGATCAGTTGTTGCGACAGGCACAGCTGGTAGTATGGTATTTCACACATATACACAGGTGCATGATGGCGGTATAGGATTTTGGGTAAGCAACAACGGTTTAAGTGAAATTGTTTCATGCTTTACTTACTATTGTGATTATGGATATGTATCAACTGGCGGTGGTAAGATTCGTGCATTGAACGGTAATAATAGTTATGGTAGATATGGAGCGTTAAGTGCCGGTTACGATACAAACGAAGTTGCCGCAGATGGATATATCTATGGTGACACAATTACATATGATGCTACTACACTTGGTACAACAGAAGGATTTACAGTTGGTGATACACTGACTTATGGCGGTACAACCACAAACAATGTTGCAATTACTTCAGTTTCAAATGAACAACAATGTACAATCACAACTGCTAACCCACATGGACTTGCAGAAGGTGATATGGTTGCATTTAAAGATATTGTTCCTAATGATTGGGCAAAAACATTTGGAAGTCATGGTACAGCAAGCATGTACAACAGGACTTGGTATGCTGATGTAGTGAGTGGTACACAATTTAGAATATGTTCAAATCCAGATTTAACAAATTACTTCGACACACGAAGCATAAATGGCTGGGGTGTAGTTACAGAAACAATCACAGATGCGACACGAGCCAATCCAGTTGTTGTAACAATGACAGGACATGGATACTCCAACGGTGATTTAGTGCAAAGTATTTCTGGTATCGTTGGTATGACACAACTTAATGGACAAAGTTACTACGCAAACAATGTGACAGCCAATACAGTGCAACTTTACACAGATGCAGGATTAACAACAACACTAGATGGAACGGCATTTAGTGCTTATGTAAGTGGTGGTACTGCTGAAAGAGTTTTAACAGGTACAGCATTTACTAGTGGTGATATTATTAATTACAAAGAAATGAAATCAACAGTTGCCAATATTCAAACCAACATTACTCCAGCAACAAATCACAGATTGGTTGTGAATGAAACAAGAAAAGGTTACACAGGAAAAACAATTAAGGTAGCTGTAAGAAATAGTGGTGCAGGAAACAGATATGTATTTGATGGTGAAGAACTAGGCACTCACAAAATGGATACAAAACATAGACTGTATATCTTTGAACAAAATGATTTATCTAACAATAATCACCCACTATACTTTAGTGAAACACAAGACGGTACACACAACGGCGGAACAGAATATAGTCCAACCAAAGATGCCGCAACAGGATTAACAGGTAATGCTGTTGAATACTATTTAGATGGGGTTAAGCAGGCAAATCTAGCCGCATATAACTCAGGATTCAATGCCGCAACTAGCAGAGAAGTGTGGGTAGTAGGTGCCACAGCCGCAAAACTATATGCAGTTTGTGTCAATCATCCAGGAATGGGTGGTGGAAGTGGATACACAAGTAGTGGTGCAAGCTACATACCAACAACAGGTGTATTAGAAATTACCATCGGATCACATACTCTTAATCCAGGTGATAACGTAGAAATTGTCCAAGATAGTATGAGATTCACTTGTGATCAGGATGGAAATGCAACAAATCATGATTATCCAAGAAATACAGACCCAGCTAAGACAAGTGTGTTTGTTAAAGTGATTAACACAACATCCACTACAATTACAGTCAATGTTGGAATAAGCAGTAACACAACAAACCATAGTTATGTAAGCACACCAATCAGTAATAATATTCAAACAGCTTACAGTGATAAACCAACTATTGTTTATAATACAACTACACAACATAGCACAGCAGATTCACATTGGGAAAGATTTACAGGCATTTATCGAACAGATAGTGTAGCCGATGGAGCAACAATTACCGCACAAGACGGTCAAAGTGCTACAACCATTGCAACTGATAGTGCAAGAGGTCAATTTGGATTCAGCTTAGTATTAGCTGGATTGAGTGAAGAACCTAGACCAGGTGCAAGTATTGAATTTGTAGACGGTCCAGTATATAATCCAGTAGATAACGTAGATATAACTAGAACACCTAATATAGGCAATGATGCAGTGAGTTACATTGTTACCACAGTATCTGGATATACTGCAAGTACTGATCCAACTATACTTGGTACAGCTACAGTTACACTTGCAACAGAAAAGCCAAACACAAGCGATACTTATTATGGACAAATGTTTAGATTGAGATACAAGTACAGTCAAGTTAGACTTACAGGACATGATTTCTTAAGTATTGGTACTGGTGGTAGAGCAACAACAAACTATCCAGGTGAACCAACTCAAGCGGCTTCGCAAGGAAACGAAGTTACAGAGACATATCCAGGTCGTGTTTACTATGTAAGTACAGACCAAGATGGTAACTTTAGAGTTGGTAACTATTTTAGAGTAGACCAATCAACTGGTAGAGCTACATTAGATGCTAGTGCATTTGATCTTAGTGGTTTGACAAGTTTGAGATTGGGTAGTATCGGTGCTCAGCTAGGTGAAAGTATTAACGAATTCAGTAGTGATAATACTCTAAGTGGAAACAGCAATAATGCTGTTCCAACAGAACAAGCTGTAAAAGGTTATGTTGATAACAACGCGATACCAACTTCATTGTTAACTACAGCAGGTGATGTGCTATACAGAGATAGCTCAGGCCCACAGAGATTAGGAGTTGGTAATGCTGGACAAGTACTCAAAGTAAATGCAAGTGCTAATGCAGTTGAATGGGGAGATGCTGGCGGTGGCGGAGAAGCTATAGCTTATGCTAGTTCAGGAACTACTGAAGATTCAGATGGTTATGTAACAGCCGCAACTAGTAATGGTGTTGCAGTAAGTTCAGTGACATATGAATACCAAGGTAGAGCTCCTGTTGGTGATATAGATTTTGGTAGATACAAAAGAATTACTGGATTTACTCAAACAAAAGGTGCCACTACTTCTACAGTAGCGATTACATACAAAACAAATGGTGAGATAGACAATCTTACAGTGACATAAATATAACTAAGAAACAGGAACAACGATGGCAAATGCACTATTATACAACGCACTAATGAAAGAAAATGAAGCTCTGAGGACTCTCATTGATGAAAAAGAGTTTAAAAAAATAACAGCCCTATTCGAAGCCACACCGTGGGATCCAGCTCAGTGGTATTTGCTTCCATATGATAATAGTAACTATGATGCAAGTAGAGAAATTTATACTTGTATGTCATGGGGTACAAATACACAGAATAATTGCGGAGCCTCTTGTACCTGGACAGTTCCTAATGATGGTACTAATACAGCTATGTTCCAAGTATGGGGTGCAGGCGCTTACACAGCCACAGGTTGTTGCTGTGGAGGTAGTCACTATGGACCAACTGGTGCTTATGCAGTAAGTATTTTACCAGTCACAGCAGGCGAAAGTTGGATTATGTGTGCGGCATGTACATATTGCTGTTGGTCAAGTAGAGGTACTGGTCCTGCTACAATGAGTGCTAGTTATGTGTGTAACACAAACGGCTCACAATGCATGAATGCAGAGGGTGCCTGTAGTGGAATGGGTAGATCTGCTGAAATGTTACATGGTGAAGTATATTGTAGATATAGATCACCAAAAGGAAATAGAGATTCTGGTGCATGTATTTGTAATGGTGGACATGATTATTGTTTCACTAACAGTTGTGCAACCTGTGGAGAAATAGATTTTCATAAAGATACTGATATATCTTGGAATCATCTTGGTATGGGTGATTGTACCTGTGGACTTCCTAGCTTTTACAGTAAAGCATGTTTTGATACAAACCATTATGGATACAAAATTCATGCTCCAGTTATAGCACCAGATCATACAGTAGCCGCAAATACATGTAGTTGTTGTGCAACTTATACAAGTGGTACTTGTTGTGGAGGCAGTTGTTGTAGTGCTCAAGCAGGATATAGATGTGTATACGGAGCAGGAGGAACCTTTACTCACGTTATGGGTGGAGGCAATAGTAACTGTGGAGATTCTGGTAGACCAGGGCTGGTACGAGTAACTTGGTGGACAGCTTAGTAGAAAAGATAAATAATTACGAAGGTAAAAAATATGGCAGATATTACAAAAGAATTTACAATTGATGTTCCGGACGAGCTGTGGATTGATAAACATGATGACTCAAATACAGCCACATACACATATACTGGACCTGAAAAAGTATGGTTAGGATCAAACAACGAAGAACAAATAAACTATACTTCCTGGGAAGAACCTGATTCTCAAAGACTTAAAGAATTAGAAGATATGGGTATTACTGTAATAGAAATTGATTGTGATGCACAACCAGAAATTGGCATGTGGTCACAACCTATAGCTGATGACTTTGTACATACATTTGAAGATGAAACACAAGCATTTGATGGTAGCAAATACAAAAAAATTACCAATCCTAGCATAAATGATTGGATGGATTGTATTATTGATCCAGAAGATAGAACAAAAATCAAATTGACACCTATTTACAAGACCACAGATACTGCTCCTGAAATCAAGGCAAAGGCTAGAAAAGCGTATGTAGAAAAATATAACAATCAATATGCTTTTACCACAGATCAACAAACTGCCATTGACAAGTTCATTAGTGATATAGATACATATATTGCTCTATACGCCGATTGTTATCCATGGAAATTTGATACAATCTCAGAAGGATCAATGCCTCAAATTCCAGCAGATTTAGGTGCATTATTTGAATCATTACCTGAAAAGGTATCTGATAATGAGTGATGTTCTTTTATATGCGGCAATGAAAGAAAACCAAAGACTCCGTGACATGTGGAGAGATTCATTGATTGCTGGATCCGGAGGTGCTAACGTTTATACAGCCGAAAATGGAGCATTAGGTGCCGCCGACATTATTACAGGAATCAGTTGTGCATATCCTGAAGGTGGCAGTGGCGGCGAAAATAGTAATACTAGATTGAAAGCAGAATGGGCCGCTGTATTTGGTACACTGGCGGCGCCAAGACCAAATGGTCTTAAAGTATGTGACACAAGTGGCTACTTTAGATGCGGTTCTTCCTGTACTTGGACAGTTCCAAGTGGAGTTACAAGAGCAACATTCCAGAGTTGGGCAAGCGGCGGCGGAACAGGATCAAATTGTTGTTGCGGTGGCGCACCTCATGGACCAAGCGGAGCATATACTATTATTGAAATGGATGTAACAGCAGGTGATAGCTATTTGCTTTGTGCAGGTTGTGCCTATTGTTGTTATGCATATCAAACCACAAATGGATATTGTGGAGGAAACAGTTGTATTTGTGGACCAGGATTATTCTTGTGTACATTAAGTGGACTATCATGTTTTACAGATTGGATGACTGCAACAAGAAGCCATTCAGGAACTAAATTTGTAGGAAACCAAAACCAATCAGCTGAAATACCATCAGGCTCACCAACCAACCTATGTGGTGCATATCAATGTAGTGGATGGAATTTTTGTTGGGATAGCAGTAACGATAATGTAGAAATTGACTATGTATATTCAAATATAAGAACATGGAAAGTTGATTGTATTGGTACCAATAGAAATGCTTGTTGTTTTGGTGTTCCTAGTATGTATCCTTATATGCATATTGGAACAGATCTAAACTCAGATACAAGAAGTTGTCCAGCACCTGTTCCAGGATATGAAGATTGTAGTTGTCAGTTTAAATGGAACGGAAGCAGTTGTTTTGGATGTAACTACACAGGATGTAACCATAGACAAATACCAGGTGCCGGTGGAGCGGCTGGAAGTGTGTTTGGCGGTTGTCAAGCATGTGGCGGCGACAGTGGAAGAATGGGCATGGTTTGTGTTAGCTGGTGTTGTTGCTAATTTTTCAAAAAAATCATTGACATTATAAAGTGCGTAGTTTATTATAGATATATAGTACTATATGTACGAGCATTTATATAAACGCGATGAAAGAATCATATGAGAAAATCCTTTTTTATTAATGGCGGTGCAGGCAGAGTATTGTGCTCATTACCTGGACTTGAATGGTATCAACAGAATGTAGATAAAGATGTTGTTATTATTGCTGAAGCATGGAACGAATTGTTTCTTGTAAACAAAAATCTTAGACACAACGTATGGCCCTTAGGTGCAAAAGGTTTGTGGGACAAAATAAGAGATACTGAACTTATAAGTCCTGAACCATATAGATTGAACGCATACTTCAATCAACGATGTAATATGATACAAGCATTTGATATGCTAGTGAATGACTTAACAGAAGTACCTGAAAGCAAAGATATTAATTTAGATATAAACAAGGTAGACCAAATACATGGTCATTCCATGTGTGATAAAATTAAAATGCAGACTGGCAAAGAAAAGATTGTTGTGTTTCAACCTTTTGGTTCTGGAGCAAAACAAGATGGTAGATTTATATTTGATAGCAGTGGTAGAAGTTTTGAATTAAGAGATGTTTATAGGATTATTGATAAACTAACAGAACATTATGCAGTGGTTATTATGAGTAGTATACAACTTCCGCCGCCAGAAAAGCCAAATTCTAGTGTAGTCATTCCAAACGAAACAAACTTGTTGCAGTGGATGGGTATTGTAAATGCTTGTGATTACTTTGTTGGATGTGATAGTATGGGACAACATTATGCTCATGCTCTTAACAAACCTGCTACTGTAGTTATTGGAAGCACTTTTCCAGAAAACATTACATATCCTGGCAACAAAGATTTTACAGTAATTGATGCAGGTAAAGAAAAAAGACAATACATGCCTTTTAGAGTAACAATGGATTGGGCACTAGAACGTGATAATGAAGACTTGATGATTTTTGAAGATGATGTGTTCGATGAAATAATCAGTAGTGTTATTAAAAAGTTGGGAAAGCCAAAAAATAAAGCACCACAACAATTACCTTTAGCAAATCCTAATCAAGGTGACGGTTGTTGTCCGCCTACTGGAGTGATGCCACAAAGACCAATAACACAAAATTTTCAAAATTATTTGAATATGCAAAATAACGATTCTAAGAGATCTAAAAGACGTAGAAAGTAACGGAGAAAATATGTATAAAAAACGATATGAATCTGGATATATTTTAGGTATCAGTAGAGGACATAATGGAAGTGTATGTCTACTAAAAGACGGAAAGATAGTTTTTAATATAGAAGAAGAAAGACTTACCAGAACAAAATATGACGGAATGCCAATGGCAGGCATTTACAAAGTATTAGAATATACAGACAAAGTAGATCATGTCTACGTTTCACATACAAGAACATTAGAAACTGAACCTGATCTAATTGTTGATTATACTGGTGACAATATCTATTCTGGTGTATGTAGAAAGCTAGGATTGATTGATAGAAAAGTAAACTTATGGGATCATCCACAGTTTACTGATATGTCGAGACAACATCACAAAGTACATGCCGCTTGTGGTTTTTATAGAAGTGGATTTGATAGTGCAGTTGCAGTTGTGATTGACGGTGCAGGATCAGTGCATAATGCAAGTTGGAAAAATGACCCTTATTCAGAAGAACTAGGTCATGCAATTTGGGAAGTTGAATCTATTATAGATTGTGAATATCCAGCAGAATTCAATACAAGGTTTAAACATTTTGGTACACGTGATCCAGCAACTTCCCAAATTATGTTTAATAGAAGTGGAGAAGAGTTTGGAGAACTAGATAACGAATATACATGTTTGATTTCGAATAGAGCAGGTCTCGTAAAGTGTTATGAAGCAGTAACACAATACTGTGGTTTTCAGGCTATCGAGGCAGGTAAAACAATGGGATTATTTCCTTATGGAAAAGAAAATCTATCTATTCCTCCAATCTTAGATTTACATACTCCTTTTGGATTAAGCAACGCAAATTTAATTATTCCAACATATCCGAATAGTGCTCAAGTAAACTTTCATCCATATCCAGAAATAAATGTTCCTTGGCAAAGTCCAGAGCATGATTTAACTAAAGAACAGAGCAGAAGAGATATGGCTTATGCAGTTCAAAAAGCAACCCAGGAAAAAGCATTAGATTATATTCTTACTGCAAGTAAACTAACTGATAAGAAAAATGTCGTTCTTACAGGTGGTTATGCATTAAACTGTGTAGCAAATTATAGTTTCTTAGAAAAGTTAAAAGAGGAAGACATTAATCTTTATGTTGAACCAATAAGCAGTGATGCTGGTACTGCCATTGGGGCGGCACTTTGGGGATACCATGAAGAGAGCAGAGATGAGATGCGTAGAGGTCGTGACATTTATTTAGGACCTTCATACAATTATCAGCAAAAAGATATTGACGAGTTGGTTACAAAGTACGATTGTCAAATCTCAGATGCAAACCACAGTGATGTAGTAAAATTAATCACAGAGAAAAATATTATTGCTATGTTCCAAGGACGTAGTGAAAGTGGTCCTAGAGCATTGGGTAACAGAAGTATACTTTACGATCCAAGAGATCCTGATGGAAAAGACTTTGTGAATACAGTGAAAAAACGAGAATACTTCAGACCTTTTGCAGGTACTATTTTAGCAGAAGATGTGCATGATTGGTTTGACCTACGAGGTATGGATGATACACCTCATATGATGTATGCAGTAAATTGTCAAGAAGGTGTTGCAGAAAAGATTCCTTGCATTATACATGTTGACGGAACATGTAGAATCCAAACTGTTACTAAAGATGAAAATTCTATCTATCATAGTTTGATAAGCGAATTCAAGAAACAAACCGGTGTCCCTATTGTTTTTAATACAAGTTTTAATTTGGGCGGTGAGCCTTTAGTTGAAACTTTGGAAGATGCATTTAATACTTTGCAACAAAGTGATATAGAGTATCTATATCTACCTGAATTTGGAAAGTTATTATATTTTGGCAATTTCATCGACTAATTATAAAATAGGAAACTATGTAGTTTATACGAACAGTGATGCCGATGGTTATGGAGCAGTAACAGTAAAAGATGCAATCAGTTGTTTCAAATATTTTGCACAAAATAGATGTTTTGAAAATGCATTAGAATGGTGTTGTGGACCAGGTTATTTTGGATTTGCAAGTTTGCACACGAATCTTGCTTCTAAAATAAGTTTCAGTGATGTAAGTAAACTTGCAATAAGTTTAGTCAAAAAAACAATCACAACTAATAATCTACAATGCAAAACCTATCTATCTGATAATTTTAAATCCATACCCAAACAACAGTTTGATTTAATAATTGCAAATCCACCACATTTCAATTTGGAAATTCCTAATCATAGGACAGATCTTGTTTTGCAAAAAAATGAAAGTAGAAAAATGCAAGACTTAGATTGGAAAGTGCATGAAGATTTTTTTAACAATGTAAATAATTATCTTACGGATACAGGAAAAATAATGCTAATGGAAAATATGAATGGTAGCACTCCTGATACTTTTAAACACATGCTTGAAAGTAATAGTTTAGAAATAACCAATTTTAGTCCAAGTGCAATACATAAAGACATTATATATTACTTAGAAATATCAAAGAAAAATGCAGGTTGACTTTCAAGAATTCCAAAGTTTGTTTGATGATACATGGGATATGGCTTATCTTTCACGTGAAGATACTTTACAAGCCAGTAACTGTCCTGTTAAAAACAAGTACCATATATTTGGTAAAGATTTCACAAATGGTATTCATTTTCCTGATATAACACATGGAATTGTTATGTGTAAATTTGGAGAAAGTTGGGACTATAGTTTTTACAATGAAATAGTTAATACAATAAAACAAAGTAAAATATTTGGTTGGTATCCTATGTACACCAATTATAAAGAAGCGGCAATACTAAGTGGACTAGGAGTAAGAGCTAGAAATACACTAGTATACAGTTACAAATTTGGTTTTGACTGTCATTTTGCAATGGTAGGATTTAAAACAGACATTATCAACATACCTGATAAAAGTAAAAAAATTCAACACAACATGTGGAAAAAATGTACCGATTGTTATGATTGTATCAATGCCTGTCCAGCTCGTGCAATACACTATAACGAAAAGAATGGAAAAGCATGGTTAGATGGAGGTGCTTGTGAAAATTTTATATTTTTTGGAACAACACCAGAAGGCAAATATGATAGTAAAAAAATACCAAGTGTAATTAGTTATTGGCACAAGTATGTTCATCCTGAAATAGATCAAAAAGTCATTGATAGTGTCAAAACTGTAGGTGATATGCACAAAGTTGACAACATGCAATGGAACGCAAATGGTTACAAATATGACGGAAACAACACAACAAAAGATGATGTGACAGTTAGAGTACCTCATTGCAGAGAGTGTACTGCACAGCCTAGATGTAGCAAATATGAAGGAAAGTTTCCTTATACATCAATTTTGTAGTCTATTAAATCCTGTTCACAAGTAAACAATGCTCTTTTAAAATCTGTTTTGAAATCTACAAGTTCACCTGTTTTAAAAAATTTTGCTATTTTATCTGATAGAATGTCATGATTACATCTACTAAAGTGTCCTAGTCTTTTATCGGATCCATCCCATATTTTTTCCTGCATCCATTTATCGTTTGCACGGTTTTTAAATTCTGCTTCTTCAGCCTGAACCATAGCCCAGTCGTTGGGTACATGATGTAATCTTGTACTATCAAATCCAGGAAGTAAACAGTATTTGTAAGGTTTTAACACTTCTCGTACCCAAGTTAAAAACCATTGATAGTAAATTTCACTTAACTTTTCATGCTGTTCTGTAAATTCTTGTTGATATAATTCTATTGCTTTGTAAGTTCTTTTAGGTAATAACTTATCTAAATTGTTTACATATATATTTGCAAGACTAGGTTCTTTTAATAACCATCTTCTATGAATACTTGTACTTACAACTACAATATAATCATCTTTTGCAAATTTTTTGTTGTTAAGATATTCGCTTATCTGGTATCCAATCCATTCATTGCTTACTCCTGGTAAACTAGCACCGGTTACACAATTAGTGCCTAGTTTTACACACAGTTGTCTGGGCCAATGCCAATTAGGGCATACCCATTCACTGCCTTTTTTGTTATAGGAATACCAATGATTTTTATCACTTACAAAGCTATCACCAAATACCCAAAGATTACTCATTTTGACTATCGCCTTTGAAAATTCTATAATTGTCTTCTACACTGTCAGGTGTACTTACTTCAATGATTATGCTATTATCTTCCATTGCTATAAGTTGATGGGGTAACAAAGGTTCATTACGCCATGTTTCGCCTTTTGTTAAAATTGTTGTATCCATGTCTGCTGTTTTTGTATCAAGTGTGTGTAACGTAAAACTTCCGTTGAGTACATACCAACTTTCATCCTTGTCCTTATGAAAGTGCATACTAAATTTAGAACCTTTACGGTCGAAGAACATAAGTTTACCACAATACTTGTCTGTGGTTGCAAATATAAGTTCTTTACCCCAGCCTTTCTTTTGTTCACCTTTTAATCGTGTCATAATACTATCCTTTTGATTGTATTTGTAGTGCTTTGATTTTCTACAGTTGGTATAATTACAACTTTTGCTAGTTCGTGTCCGACTACAGTATCAACGGTATAGTCTCCACCTTTTGTTATTATGTCAGGTCGTATTCTTTCTATTAAATTTTTAGGTGTGTCTTCATCAAATAAAATAACTTCGTCTACAAAGTCTAAACTTTCAAGAACTACTTTTCTATCATTTTCATTGTTGATTGGTCTAGTATCGCCTTTTAATCTTTTTACACTAGCATCAGTATTTAATCCTACTATAAGATGTTGTCCAAGTTCTTTACTAGCTTTGAGCATTTCAACATGTCCTCTGTGTAACAAATCAAAACAACCATTTGTAAACACAACTGTAGGACGAGGATCTAAGTCTTTCCAATGAACTACATATACACCATTATGTTGTACACTTACGCCAGCACCCTTGTTAGCCATTTTACAAGCAAACTCTAAACTTTCGCCAAAGTCTAAGAAGTACGACATTACTGCTAAAAATGTATCACCTGCTCCAGTAACATCATATACATCTTGTTGTTGTGTTGGATAGTGTGTGCCATTTATCATGTAGCCATCTGCACCCATTGTCACAACCATATCTGTATCAACACCATTGTTGTATTCTTCATATTCTTGTTTGTTGGGTTTAATTACATCAGCACCTGCATACAAATCTAAATGTTGTTTAGGATCAACAATTACATAACAGCCATTGTCTTTTAATATCTTTATCAAACGTTGCGGATTTTGTATAGTGCCTTTGTTATAATCACTAATAACTACTGTACAATTATGAACACGTTTCTTTACATAATCAAACAATGTTCTATTATCTATCGTTTGTTCTCTATCAATTCTAGTAATATAGTGTTTGTCAGCATATATTCTCTGTTTCAGTGGCATATGTGTACAAAAAAGTTCTACGGGCCAATCAGTAGTGTCATTTCTATAACCAATTAAGGTCACATCATCTGTAAGGCTTTTTATGTTATTGTATACATTTCCTGCTCCACCTAATTTACGTTCTGTTTTTTCGTGCTTGACAACTGGAACTGGTGCTTCCGGACTCAGCCTTGTACTTGTACCATAAACATATTCATCTATGATTATATCACCAATTACTACAATCACAAATTAGCCTCAACAAATTCATCTGGAGATGTAAAATCATAGTTGATAAATGTGTTAAGTTTATCGTTATTACTACATGTATACATTTGATAAATGCCTTTCAAATCATCAGGCACTGGTATGTATTCTATGACTGCATTGTAATGACTTGCAATAAGTTTTGCCCAATACTCAAATGTATATGTTGTTCCTGTTCCGAGGTTACAAATAAAACTTTCATCATGTTGCAGACAATCATACATAATTTGTACAACATCTTCGACACAAACAAAGTCACGTTGTACTTTATCACTACCTTCAAATATCTTAATCACTCCTGTATCTTTTGCTTGTTTTACAAAATTTGTATATGGGCTTCCCATGCCTATAGCTTGTTTATGACTTTCTCTGTTTCCGTACACATTAAAAAATCTCCAACTTTGTATTTTGTTTACAATGCTATTTCTAATAATGTTATCACAAATAAGTTTACTACTAGCATATAAATTTTTTGGAGCTTCGTTTACTGGGTCTTCTTGTGTATCAGTATTATCACCATAAACACTTGCACTGCTGGCAAATACCATTGTGTTGCATTTGTTTAGTAATTGTCTTGTGTAAAGTACATTGCTTGTATAAATTTTTGACCAATCAGTTTCTTTTGTACTACTGTTAGCACCCATATGCCATACTATATCACTTCTGTCAATGTTAATATCTAATAGTTCATTTGGACTAATTAAATCTTCAAAGTGTAATCCTGCTAGGTTTGTTGTCTTGTTCATTGACAGATTATCTACCAATAACACATCATTATGTCCTTGTTTGTTTAAATGTGCTACTAGATTACTGCCAATAAATCCAGCCGCACCTGTGACGATATGCATTGTTGACTCCTATTTTGTATTATTATATAGTAAAAATTTTATCATGTCAAGATTAACTATAAATATAATTATGCTGAAGTACATTAAAGAATGGATAAAAGATTACAATGAAGCTACAAAAGAATTTCATAAAATGGGATTTTTTACATTAGGCACATGGTTTGGTTCATATACATATTTAGACAAAGAGATGTACAACGAATATCATGATAGACAAAGACAGATTCCAGAGCGTAATAACCAATCTGAAAGGTAGTGGTAATTATAGAGTATTCAATGACATACTCAGAGAACGTGGAGAATATCCGCAAGCAATTTACTATGGACCTTACAATATTAAAAATATTGTAAATTGGTGTAGCAATGATTACTTGGGTATGGGTCAACACAAAGTTGTGTTAGACGCAATGCATACTGCATTGGATCAAACAGGAGCAGGCAGTGGTGGTACAAGAAACATAGGTGGCACCAGTCATTATCATGTAGCTTTAGAATACGAACTGTCAAAATTACATGCCAAGCCATCATCTTTGTTATTCACAAGTGCATACGTGGCAAATGAATGGACACTAATTGCACTTAGCAAAATACTGCCAGATATTGAGTTTGTGAGTGACAGCAAAAATCATGCCAGTCTTATTCAAGGTATGAACCATAGTGGTAGACCAAAACATATTTTTGAACACAATAATATGAAAAGTTTAGAACAAGCACTGGCACAAGTAGAAGGCACAGCTTGTATTGTTTTTGAAAGCGTATACAGTATGGATGGATATACTAGCAAAGCAAAAGAGATTATAGATCTAGCAAAAGAATATTATGCTATAACCTATTGCGATGAGGTACATGCTGTTGGACTATACGGAGATACAGGTGCAGGTTATTTAGAAAAACTAGGTTTACAAAATGAAGTTGATTTTGTTAACGGTACATTAGGTAAAGCATTTGGTTGTCAGGGTGGTTATGTTGCAGGAGATGATGTTGCCATAGATGCAATTAGAAGTGTAGCAAGTGGCTTTATTTTTACCACGAGCATGAGCCCAGTAATATGTGCAGGAGCATTAAGCAGTATAAAATATTTAAAAAGTGAACATGGTGTTGAACTGCGAGAACAACATCAAAATCGTGCAATGAGATTGAAAAAAATACTTAGACATAAAAATATAAACATAATCGAAAATGAAACACATATTGTTCCAGTGCTAGTTGGTGATCCAGTACGTTGTAAACAAATAAGCGACACACTGCTCAATGATCACAACATTTATGTACAGCCTATAAACTATCCAACAGTAGCCCAAGGTACTGAACGTTTAAGATTTGCACCAACACCAATGCACAGCAACGCAATGATTTCAGATCTTGCAGAAAGATTAGAGGAAGTATTATGAGCGAAATATGGGATAAACTTATAGAATGTGAACAAAAGATAATTGAAAAGTGTGCCAGTTTAGGAGAAGAACAGTTTGATGATCCAGAGTTTGATTGGTTAAACAGAGTATTCAAAGGAGAACATTTTAGGAGAGCTCATATAGACAGTGTTGATGCTAGAGATACTAAAGGATTGTATATGACTCATATTTGTGTTTTTCCTAATTATGATAATGATGCTCCTATATATGGATTTGATATCATTGCAGGTAAGAAAAAGGTTACAGGTGCATTCCATGATTATTCTCCTACTACAGATTGGAATCATCCTATGTGTACTTTGTTCAGAGACTGTGTGCAAAATTTAGAATGGCGTAAAGAAAGAGAATTGCCAGACTGGGCTAAAGCAATTTTTTCAGGTAATATGATTGCAGTAGGAAACGTTAACACGGTAGAAGAAATGGATCAAGTAGTTCAAACTGCACTGGATAATTTAGATATGTATTTTGAAGAACTACCAAAATATACAGACTCAAAATTTAACAAAGATTTGATAAAAGACCAACAAAATAGATATTGTCATTATCAAAAACAAAATCCACATACACCTAAAGTAATGGCTAGTTTAGGATTAGATCCTATTGAGGTTGAAAAATTTATACATGAATGTTTATTTCCAGAAGATTAAAAAGTATCTAACCAATTTGGCAAGTCGGTTTGATTCTTTTCACGTTCATAGATGGTAACTAGTTTATCAACTAGTTTTTTATTTGTTAACACTACTCTTGCACCTCTATGTAGGGGTTTGGGCCAGCAGTTTATTCCTACCCACGAATATCCACTACTTTCATGATTACAACTAGGAATAAATTCTTCAAAAACTGTAACACAAAATGTGTTATAGGTAAATTTTTTATCATCGCTTAGAAAAGTATGTAGTGGATGAACTTTTGCAATATCAGGAAGTGGACCCATTTCCTCTTTGCATTCTCTCAATAGCGTTTCAATAGGACGTTCTTTTTTATCAGCTTTGCCTCCCCAAAAACTCCAAGTTAATGGGTGACTGCTTTTTTTACTTCTTTGTTGTAGCATAATCCTGCCAGTATCTAAAGCAAGAAAACAACAACCGCTTGCTTGTATCATATTATGAAGGTTCTGTTGGCCAAGTTACATCATCAAGTGACGTAGCTGACTTGGTTATATCTCTTAGGGCTTGTCTGTATGTACGCCATTCATCTGACATTGTAACATCACTGTTAGCCATCCAATCACTAGTAGCAATTTTTCTATTACGTTCTTCTCTAAGTAAACGCATAGGCTCACCAGCTTCAAGTTCATCTGCTTTTGCTTTAACATCTTCCCAGGTACAACCCCAATCGCTTTCCTTTGTGCTTTCTATTGCCATACCATTGGCGTCTGCACCTGTTACTTTGGCATACATACTGGCAAATTCTTCTTTGGTTGTGGGATTACCTCTGAGTACCCAACCCTCTATGCCTAGTTCTGTTATTGCTTTTGCTATATCTGCCATTTATTATCTCCTAATCTGTTCCTATCAATTCGCAAGTAACTTGGTTGTAACCCCAAGTTGAATTAGCTTGATTTGTACCATTTGACCAATAATTCAAACCATCTTCTTTACACACACAAACAAAATCGCTAGAAGTAGCTTTAAAAATGGTATTTAGTGTAATAAAAGTATGACTGTTGAGTACACAAGTATCATAACAATTCTGCAACGTTGTGCCAGGCGCTCCACCTGATCCAGTAGTATTGTTAAAAGCAATCGTAACATATGACTGATTTTGATTGTTGTTGTTGGCAGTTAAAAACGAAGCACTTATTCTATAGATACCGTTTACTGGTATGAAAATTTTTCCAGTTGTTCCAATTTCACTTAAATCAAAACCTGAATTAAAAGCACTGTATACACTTGTGTTGTCGAATGTGATTGCGGTACCAGTGCCACCACCGCTAGTCCAATTAGTGTTCACATGTTTTGTGGCTCTAAATGCATAGGCTTTTGGTAAAAAATAACCATCTGATGTTATAGTTGCAGATGCAGTGTTATTAGTGTGTGCAATGTTTTCTACTTTTAATGTACTCATTGTGCAATCTCCATACATTGTAGCTTGATAGTAGCACTATGTCTAGCAATAGTCCATGAACCACCAGTTGTACACAATAATGCAACATAATGTGTATTTGTATTTGAAGATGTATAACTGCCAAAGTCACTACCATTTAATGTCACAGTATCACTTGCACCAGTTCCTTGACCATGTGTTCTACAGTA
>MDTE01133164.1_pt1 | contig 20314 bp, 10 predicted proteins | sample 811231 | NCBI WGS metagenome assembly MDTE01 (sample SAMN05326651, study PRJNA326480) | marine metagenome | isolation source: seawater | place: Indian Ocean: Red Sea | collected 2010
AACTACCTTCGTAATAATCTGACCAGATTTTTTGACTAGATTTTAATCCTAAATATGGGGTATTTTCGCCGTATAATCTAGTCAAAAAATCTGGTCAGATTAGTTCCCGCGAACTAGAATTCTGGTGAAATTGACCAGATTTTTGCTGGTATCGGCGCCAAATTCAAAAAATGGCTGGAAAGGCACCTGCCCGATTCAAACGTTGGCACAGCCGAAGGAACGCACCGCCAGTGAAGAGTTCCCTCACAGGAGGAGTATCGGGGGCGTCGGCGACGTGAGGAGCGAGGACACGCTCGAGGACCGCGAGGGTGGTATTGCTTGGGGCGAGTGTTATCGAGTTCGGCGAAGGGACCAGTCATCACGATGGACGACGGCGATTTTGACGACTTCGACGCGCTCATCGAGGATGACGCCAACATGGACATGGGCGCCGACGACGACGAGATGGACATGATGTACGCGATGGAGCAGGAGCAGAACGCCGCCGATAAGGACGGCGGCGCGTTCGACGAGCCCGCCGCGGGGACCCAGGGCGCCACGCAGACCCAGGCGGGCGCCGACGACGACGATCTGGAGTGGCTCGCCAACGCGGGCGCGACCCAGACCCAGGGGCCCGGAACCAACGGCGCCGCCGCCGACGCCCTCTTCCCGGACGACGACGAGGACGCCGCCACGGGCGGACCCAAGCCCCCTTCCGAGCCCTTCGCCTTCGTCCCCCCTTCGAATGAAGCGATTCTCCCCAGCACCGCGCGCTGCGAACCCCCCGCCCTGGACGCCGCGTCCATCGACGGCGTTGCCGTGCCCGTCACCGCCTCCGACGGGCGCAGGGTGTTCGTCCGACGGGAGTCCGCGCCCGTGGCCGACGACGCGGCGGCGGATCCTATGACCGCCGCGCTCGCCGCCGCGACGGTTCACGCGGGAGCCAAGAAGCTGTCTCTGCTTTCCGACTCGGTGCAAGACATGCTGGACCGCATCGAGGAGCGAAAGCGCGCGGAGGCCCTGAACGAGCGCCAACGTCTCGACGAGCGCCAACGGCGCGTCAGGGAGGGGCTCCCCGCGGACGCGATCGAGGCCGACGCGCTCGGGAGCGGGCCGAGGTCTGATCGCCTGTGGGTGGACAAGTACTCTCCCAAGAGGTTCAATGAGCTCCTTAGCGAGGACAAGGTGAACCGCGAGGTGCTGCACTGGATCAAGGCTTGGGACGGCGTGGTTTTCAAGAAGGCGCCGCCCAAGCCCACCCAGTGGGATCTCAAGCAGCAGCAGTTCGCGGCGCAGCACGGCGGCAGGGGCGGCAGGGGCGGGAACGACCGCGGCGGCAGGGGCGGCGGGGGCGGCAGGGGCGGCAAACCCGCCGTGCTCACCACGCACGTCCCGCTCGACGAGGACGGACGACCGGTGCACAAGGTTCTGCTGCTCACGGGTGGACCCGGCATCGGTAAGACAACCCTCGCGCACGTCGCGGCGAAGCACGCCGGGTACAGGGTCGTCGAGGTGAACGCCTCGGACGACAGAAGCGCGGACGCTTTGCGGACCAAGGTTACCGACGCGGTTCAGATGCAACCCGTCATCGGCGATAAGCGGCCCAACCTGGTGGTCATCGACGAGGTAGACGGGGCTTTGGGAGGCGCCGAGGGCAGGGGCGCGATTCAGGCGCTGCTGAGCATCATAAACGGCGGCGGTAAGGGCGGCAGAGCGAGGCACGGCGACGAGAACGACGCGGGTGCGGACAACGACGCCGTCGGCAAGAAGACAAAGAGGAAGGGACCCGGCCCGCTGATGCGACCCATCATCTGCATCTGCAACGACCTCTACGCCCCCGCGCTCAGACCCCTGCGGGAGGTCGCCAAGATCTTCCGCATGGTCCCGCCCGCCAGCGCCAGGCTCAACCAGCGCCTCAGGGACGTTTGCGCTAAACAGACCCTCCGGGCGGACACCAGAGCCATCAATGCCCTCGCCGAGAAGTCGGAGGGAGACGTTCGCGCGTGCCTCAACGCCCTCCAAATGATCGCTCAGAAGGGTGTGGACGCCGTGACCCTCCGCGACGTGAACGAAAACGTGGGCGAAAAGGACATGTCCATGCATGCGAGGATGGTGTGGGAGTCGCTGCTCTCTGGCCACATCGCCAACAAACGCACCCGCAAGCAGACCCGCTCAGAGCACACTAAGCACCTCTACTCGCAGGTTGCGTCCTTCGGCGACAACGAGCTGATGCTCAGCGGGCTGTTCGAGAACATCAACAACCTTAGGCTCGGCGACACGTCCATGGTAAAGTCAGCCAAGGCTCTCGACGCCATGGTGGACGCCGACGTCTTCCAGGGTGCCGGGTTCAAGAAGGGTCACTTCCACTTGCAGCCGTACGTGGCTTCCGCCGCGATGGGGGTGCACGCGTGCGTCAGCAACGCCCCGGCAGCCACCAACCTCGACTGGCCACAGCAGGGCAAGATGCACAGGGAGATGGTCAAGAACAGGACGATGCTCCGCGGGTGGGCGACTTCGAGCAAGCTCCTCGCCGCATCGTCTGATCAGACCCTCTGCGAGACGATCCCGTACCTCCTGACCGCCATTGCGCCCGAGGTTCGACCCGTCGCCGCCAACTTCCTCAGACCCGATGAGGCCAAGATCATGCGCAACTCCATCTCCACGATGGTCTCGCACGGCCTGTCCTACGCGGCGCCTCCGGAGGGTGGCGTCCCGTTTGGGTCCTTCCGCGGCGCTCAGGCTTCGATGGTCCTCGACCCGCCCGTGGACCGAGTTTGCGCCTTCGGGTCGGACGTTCCCGGGTACGTCGTACCGGGCACGGGCGCGCAGAGGTGGCAGAAGGGTTACAAGAAGGACGCTAAGCAGTTCGAGCAGGGCGCGGGTGGCGAGAAAACCTTCGGCGGGGTGCCCCGTCGCGTCCTCCCCGCCGCCGTCAAGTCGATGATCCAGCACGAGGTTCGCATGGAGGAGATTCGCCGGGCCGAGTGCGCGGTGCACGGCCCGGGAACCCCGCCCGCGAAGCGTGAGCAGAAGACGCAGCTGAAGCAGGGGGGCGTCGGCAGATCAGAGGAGCACAAGGAAGCTGCGGCGAAGCGCCTGGCGATGGCAATGGGGGGCATCGGGTCGAGGAAGGATCCGAAGAAATTGAAGAAGGCGGGCGAGAGGGTGGACGTGGTGTACAAGTACAACGAAGGGTTCACGAACGCGGTGCGTCGCACCGTGTATATGCGCGACCTGTTCTGAGTATTAGCGCCGGACGATTTGAAATGTTGATGATGATAACTATATCATTAAACAGGCCAACGTTGGCAATTTCATGTACAATTTACGCACATTGCAACTGACGGCAATCTTTTAAACAATAAACAACTCCGACTTTTTGGAGCACTCTTACTCTTGTTGCGGGCGCCGGCTATCCCGCCCCTCCTCATGCTATTTACCAGTTTACTTGAACTTGCCCGTGTCGACAAACAGGAGTTCCTTGTAGGTGGCGATGGTCCACTTGTCTGCGGGGCAGATAGCCTCCACGTCGTCAACCACCTTGCGCACCTCGACCATGGTATCGAGGCGAAGGACACGCGCCAGCTTGGCAGCCTCGTACTCGTCGGATGCAGCGTGCATCTCCTTAAGCGCAGCCTCGAGCTTGGAGACGCCCGCAGCCATACCCGCAGTGTCGATGCCGGCAGCCTTCGCGGAGGGGATGGCGTGCTGGTTGATCATGTCGATCATGCAGCCAACCTCCATCTCGATGGTGCCGACGTAGAGGTCCAAGAGGATGGACCTGCGAGCGGCGCACTCAGCGGCGTCGAAAATGCCGAGGGACTCGAACATCTTCATGTTCTTCTCTGCAACGAACTTGTCAATGGCCTCGACGCCGGAGTCAATATGGGTGATGCCGAGCTCGTCGGCCTTGGCGGGCCACGCCGGATCGTAGCCGTTACCGTTGTACACCACCTTGAAGTGCTTCTTGAGCATATCCTGCGCGACGGCGACGGCGTCCTCGCCTGCCTCAACGCGGTCAGAGATTTCAGCAAACTTCTTGGCGGTGAGCGCATTGAGCACAGTGTTGACCAGGGACACGTTCTGGGAGGAGCCCACCGCGCGGAACTCGAAGCGATGGCCGCCATAGGGGAAGGGGGAGGTGCGGTTGCGATCCTCGGCGGGCGCGTGGACGATGGGCATGATGTCCACGCCGAGGTTGATGGGAGACGTCGCGGGCTTGTACTCATACACGTTGCCCTCGGAAAAGTCCTTGAGGTAGGCGGTCATCTGGGTGCCGAGGTAGGTGGAGATGACGGAAGGGGGCGCCTCCATCGCGCCGAGGCGGAAGTCGTTGCCGGGGGACGCGATGGCGAGGCGCATGAGGTCGCCGTACTCGTCGACGCCGGCGACGAGCGCGGCCATGACGATGGGGAAGAGGTTGGGGTTGCCAGACTTGGCGGTGAGGTCACCGGGGTTGAGCAGCTGGGCGCCACAGAGGGTGGAGATGGACCAGTTGTTGTGCTTGCCAGAGCCGTTGACGCCCGCGAAGGGCTTCTCCTGGAGGAGGCAGGCGAGGTCGTGCTTGCGAGCAACCTCCTCGGCGATCTGCATCACCATGAGGTTCTGGTCCGTCTGGGTGATGACAGAGCCAAAGAGAGGCGCAAACTCGTACTGGTTGGGCGCAACCTCCCTGTGGCGCGTCTTGAGAGGGATGCCGAGCTTGTAGCACTGCTGCTGGATCTCCTTCATGCACGCGTACACCTCCGCCTCGGTGTTGATGGGGGACCTGATCGGGAGAGGAAAGCACGTGAACAATCAGTCTCTGAAATGGGGCGAGAGAGAGGGAGAGGGAAAGGGGGAGAGGGGGAGGGGGGAGGGGGAGGGAATTCGCACATGTAGTGGTCGCAGAGCTCCTGGCCGCGCGCGGGCATCTTTCCCAGGACGGTGCGGCCGGTGAACTGGAGGTCCATACGGCGCTGATAGGCCTCGCGGGGGATGAAGAAGAGCTCCTGCTCGAGGCCGATGTTGTTGACGGCGCCCTTGACCTCGAAACCGCAGTGCTTGAAGAGCCTGGCAGTCTCTTTGGACATCGCCTGGTGCGCGCGGTGAAGCGGGGTTTTCTCGTCGAGCGCCTTGCCGTCGTAGGAGACGAAACACGCGGGGATGAAGATGCAGTCGTCACGCATGAAGGGCGGGGAGGAGGGGTCGATGCAGAGGTAGCCGCCCGCGGTGTGGGTCGCGCGCATGCCACCGTTGGGGTAGGAGGAACCATCAGTCTCGCCAAAGAGGATGTGCTTCCCCTTGAGCTCGAAGGTGGGGGTGCCGTCGGAGTTGTACTCGAGGGTGCTGAGCTGCACCTGGCCGGTCTGCCCGTGGCGAAATGTTGCCGCCATGGGCTGGAACCAGTGGCAGAAGGAGGAGGCGCCGGCATCGAGGCCCCACTTGAGGAGGGCCTTGGCGACCTTATCAGCCTTGGCGCTGTCGTTAATCCAGGAGTAATCGTCGAGGTCTGCGGCGCTCATGCCGACAGCCTTGAGGTACTTGTCGGCGATGGCGCCCTTGAATACGGATTCACCATAGCCCTTGGAGAGCTCAGGCTGCGGAATCAAACAGGATTCGGTGGGGGGGGATAGGGGTCAGCTTCGAAGGGGGAATGTGGCGAAAATAATTCCGTCGTCACTTTCGATCAAAAAATCCAACGGCATCGCGCGACGATCGGGTTTGAACGGCGGGGAACGCACCGCGTCGACGGTCTGGGACATTTCGGACGGATGTGCAGATGTCTTTCGAAGGCTGCGTTCCGGTTGCTACACGTCTAGTGCGTGCGTAAGAGTGGGCCCCACACGATTGTTACCTCGTGTACGCGTGGATTTCGCCTTTTCGAGTTGGCGCGAGCCCATGCGATTCATCTGGATCCAGCGATTTTTTTCCCTCCCGCCGAAATGTTGCCCTTTTTCGCCCAATTTCGGTCAACCCGTCGAGAGCATGACCAAAGACGCAGGCTATTGGTCAGAGTGAGACATAAACCAATGGAAAGAGAGTATTTCTTCAGCGTAAAAAGCGGATCCAATCCCTCCGGTGAAAATGGCGAAAAGCGCGTCAATATTTTGACTCCCAGCCTGCGAAGAGACCTTTCAGATGTAGACGGGTCGCCCGCTGGACAAGCACCCGGCGGAAACTTCTGGCTCGATTCGCGGATTTGCCCAACTAACAAAGAGTGCCCCGACGCGCCGACCGGGGCGCGCGTGTCACCCAACAGAGTCGCGGCGTCGCAACCGTCTTCTCGTGGGCGATAAGGAGCGGCGACGGGAACATGGCGCGCATAGAGGAGGTCTCCGATGGTGAGTCCCAGCCCTGCCGATCCGACGCCCGCTGCCGTTCTGACCAGCCGCCCAACCGCTCCGCATCTTCAGGTTCCGATGATGAGTCCGACGCTCGACCCCGACGGGGCGGCCCGATGAACCCCGACGAAACCTTCGACGACATCCTGCGCAAAGCATCGGAGATAAAGACTGCGCAGATGAGGGACAAACGCCGCGCGTGGGAGGCGTCGCCGGAGTTCATGAAGAACACCATGACCTTCGACAAGGATGAGTCCTACGTAGCCATGAGAAAGTCGGCATCCGTCGCGGAGAAGATCGCGTTCGCGGCGCCCATCAAGGAGGAGGGCAACGATCTATTCGCCAAGGGTAAATACGCGCAGGCCATGGCCAAGTACACCGCCGCGGTGGCGGTGTTCAGGTACTGGAACCGAGAGCAGTCCGGTCGCGAACAGAACGTCGTCAAGTACTACGACGACGACGCCATCGCCGATCCCGACGATCGACGCGCGGCGCGAAACCTCATTCGTTCCGTATACCTCAACGCGGCGCAGTGCATGAGGAAGGGAAACCTCGCGGACGGCCCGGCGGAGATCATCTGGACGTGCACGGAGGTTCTGGCGATCGATCCATCGAGCGCCAAGGCGCACTACGTCAGGGCGCTGGCGCGCGCGGAGCTTCACGACTCCGCGTCCCTTGAGCTGGCGGTCAAGGACCTCGCCCGCGCGAACGCGCTCGCGCCGAACGATCGCGCCGTCAGGGACGCGATGCGCACGTACGGGGCGGCGCACGCGGCGCAGACCGCCAAGGACAGGGCCGCGTACGGGGCGGTGTTTGGGTCGCGGAACAAGGAGGGTCTATACGCGCGGGAGGAGCTGGAGAGGGCGGCGGCGTCGGCGGGAGCCGGCACGAGCGGGGGGGTTTCCGACGGTGACGTCGACCCGGCGCTCAGGGCGCTCCAGAACATGCCGGAGGAGGAGCTCAAGGCCAGGTGTAAGGCGATGGGGGTGGATTTGGACAATCCGCGGGTCGTGAAGGAACTGGGCAAGCGCGCCAAGGCTCGGAAGGAGGAGGAGATGAAGGCCAAGGCCAGGGAGATGGGCATCGATCTGGGAGACCCGAGCGTGCGCGAGATGCTCGAGCTGCTGGAGAAAGAGGAACGGGGCGCCCAGGAGCTGTCGAGGCTGCCCGCGTGGAGGAGGTGGATATACCACTCCTTCGACGGCACCAGGTGGCTCAACGTGCAGAACGCGATGTACGCGGCACTCGCGGTGAGTCGAGAGGAATTATCCCCCCGTTTCTTTCGTTTCCTACTACAAAAAGTACAGCGCTACGTGGTACTGACGTTCCGTTTTCCTCCAACTCAGGTCAATGTCGTGTATCGCGTTTGGAAGGTGATCAACATGCCAGAGGTCTCCCCGCGGGGTTTCGGCGGATACCCCGGGGATGACGAGTTTTAGCCTCAACAACGTGATTGATGGTGGAACCCGAATACCCTTCAGTTGCTGAACAGAGATCCGAGCATGCCGCCCTGGCCGCACGTCCCGTCGCCCGTGCCGCCCCACTTCGTCACCATCGCCTTCGCCACCCGCGTGCCCACGGGTTCGTACCACCACGCGGATGCGACAAACGCGAGAAACACGACCAGGATCGACACCAGGAAGAGCGATCCCTTGTTACCGCGGACGATGTCCTCCTTGTCCGTCAGACTCTCTATGTGCTCCTGCATGAGCTGGTTTCGTTCCTTCGCCGCGTCGAGCTCGTTCGTCCTCTCCGCGAGCTTGGCCTGAGAGTTTTAGGCGGCAGATGGGCAGTGGACGGTCAGGGCGCGGAAAACGAGGGTTCGCATCGGGAAAACGACGGTTCGAGGGATCTCTGGCTCGGTCGCCTCGTTCGGTTGCGCAATCACGGGGTTGCTCACCTGGTACTCTCGCGCCTGCTTGGCCAATCGCTCGACCGATGCCTCGGAGCGATCCGACGTGGACGCGTCCCGGCCGTCGGCGCCCCCACCGTCGCCTCTCCTTCGAGCGTCCGAGGTGCTGCTGAAGTATCTTCTAAAGCCACCGACATCCTCGTCGTCCTGGGACCTCCTGCCCCAGGTTCTCCCCCAGGTCCGGTCGTGGCCGAGCGCGTCCGCGTACCGGATCTCCTCCGCGGTGGTCATGTCGCGCGGTTCGAGCGTGCAATTCGTGCGTCGCGCGCCGCGTGACTGCCCGCCCCGCGCCAAGATTCGCGCGGGTTTTTTTCTCCCCCAAACCTCGTTCGAAGCGCGGTCCAGGCTGTCATCACTGGTCCACGGTGAGACCAGTCGTCGGAGCTGAGCGAGGCCCCACACTCGATCAGTCGATCTCGAAGCTGCGAAGGGTGCCCTCTTTTCCGAACTTTTTCAGCTGGCCCCTCGCCCACTGACGGACCCGCCGTGACCAGTTGGCGGGATGGTTCGATTCTCCGACGCGTCATGGATGCTGCCTCTGGTGCTGGCGTTGGTGTGCAACATGGACTTGATCGTCGCGAACGCCCCGATGGTGCGTGGGGACCCCAAAGACGCTCCGCCCTGATCCGATCTGCGCCGATCGTCACGCGTTTTCTCACCACGCAACCCGCTCCCGCACACGTACGCAGACGGTCTTCAGGGTCGCAAACCACGTGTTTTACTCGCTCGCGGTGAGAAAACACATGATCAAAGAGGGAAAGGAGTCCACGCCGGGTTCACACACGCTCTGGTCCTACGTCGCATCCATGCTCTGCACGTTCGCCTCCAGGATCGCGCTCGCCGTGCTCTGGACCTGGCCGACGAGCGGCGTACCCAACCTGCCGGAGAAGCTCCCCGCGAACCTCCAGGACGCCACGATCGCTTGGGCGATCGTCAACGCGGCACCCGCCGATTGGATACGTCGCTACGCCGGCCCCGGTCCAGCGGGCACTGCGGGACGCGCCCTGCTGCACGCCGTCGCCGGCTTCAACAAACACGCGTCGCTGCGGAAGACGCTAAACCGCGCGGCGTCCCTCGCGGTGGGACCGCGGCTCGCGCTGGGCGCCGCCGTTGGCGCCGCGGCACCGCTGTTCAAGCGGCTCACGGACCGCGTCGTGGCGTCCGAACCGACGCCGTGGTCCGCGGTGGCGTTAGCCGTCGGGAAGGAGTATCTCCGGGCGCTCTGCACGCACTCGGCGGCGACGGCGGCGGCGTCGGGCGGAGTCCTCGTGCGAGTGGGCGAGAGGCTTCGATGCGGTGTCGTGACGTTCGGCGTCCCTTGGCTCGACGCCAACGTCTGCGTGCCGAAGCGTTGGGTGCTGGACGACGTCGTGCGACGGCTAGTGCACGGCGTTGTACTGTTTTATCTGGTGCGACTGTACGTGCGCAGGGGTTTGGCTCCGACGACGTGGGGGCGCGCGGCGCCGGTCGAGGCGAGGACGAGGGCGAGGACGAAGGCGACGAGGCGCTCGGCGAGGGTGCGGTCGAGGAAGACCAAGGGGGATTAGGCGAGGACGTAGTTGAGCGCGGCGAAGAGACGCGAAGTGTGACCACCATTTTTTTCCGCGTCCCAAGATGTGAAGATTCTCGTCCGGGGGGAAGAACAGCCGACCGTTTTGCACGCGACGACGCTCGTCGCCCGCGTCAGTGTCGCGGGGAGTCGCGCACGCGTCGTCTCCGCTCGAGGTTGCGCGCCGAACGTTCGACCTACACCGAGTCACCTCAGCGACCGCGTCACCGGCCGCCCGTCGCATCGCGCGCGGGATCTCGACGCGGGATCTCGACGCCCTCCGGAAACTCTCGGAAGGACCGTTGTCATTTATCGGGCGCCGAGCGAGGGAGGGGCGCGATGTCGATGGCTCCGCCCGCCGCGCGGAGGAAATCCGACGCCGCCGCCGAGCGGCGGCGGCAGCTCGAGGAGTGGAAGAAGAAGAAGGAGGCGCAGCGGAAGCGCCAGTCGACGGGCGGGCGCAGCTCCCTCGGTGGGGCGGCCTCGTCCCGCCCGTCGGTGAGCGGCGTCTCCGACGTATCCAACGCTCGGAGGATCTCATCCGGGTCCGTGGCGCAGGGCACGCCGACGTCCCGGTCGCACGCCGCGCGCGAGGGAGTTCAGCAGTGGGATAAGGATAGACGCGCGAGCGCCAAGCTCGCGGTGAACGACGCCGCCGCGCGTCGCAAGAAGTCCGTCTCCCCCGCGAACGCCGCGACGACTCGCGCGCCCTCGTCCTCCTCGAGTAAGAAGAAGGCGGCGCGCGGGACCCCGTCCCCGCCCGTCGCCGTGCGCGCCTCCGCGAAGGAGAACACCCCACCCGAGGGCAAGGCGCTCGTACCGTCCCCGGAGGCGGTCTCGGCGTTCGTCGCGAGCCTCAGGTCCGTGGACGTCTCCTGCCACCACAGCCCGAGCATCAAGCACCCGAGATCCGGCACCAAGGCGCCCGCGATGGCGGCGATGTCGTGGATGAACGCGACGCGGCACTCCTCACCGCCGGGGATGTCCACGCCCCGCAGCGGCGTGAGTCGCGTGTCGTCGAGGCCACCAATCGCCTTACCCGAGGAGAAGGACGCGAAGGAGGACCCCGGCCCGTCCCCTCGATCCGTCGCCGTCGCGGAGGAAAAGGCGAGAGCCGACGCGAAACGCTCGGAGCTCGAGACGCAGATGCGCCGACTCGAGGCGGAGAAGGAGGCGATGCGGTCCAACCTGGCGCTCCTCGGGGTCAAGATGGGCGATCTAGAGGCCTCGGCGACGCGGCAGAGGGAGGATTTGGAGCGGGAGCGGGCGGCGGCGTCGGAAGCCGCCGCCGCGCTCGAGGCGGCGCGGCTTGAAAAAATAGCCGCCGTCGAGGAGAAGGAGTTTACCATCGAGGCGCAGGCTGGCATGCTGCAGCAGCTCAGCTCCGAGCTGGAGCGCGCGGAGAAGTGCAGGGAGGAGGCCGAGCGGGCCAAGTCGAGCAAGGATGACAAGCTCGCGCGGCTGCAACTGGAGCTTGAAAAGTGCGCAAAGGAATTGGCGCAGAAGCAGCACCAGATTCACCAGATGCAATCCGGCGGCGACATCATGGGCCGCGACTCGCTCGGCAGCAGCGTCGGCCGCGTCTCCCTCGGCGGCGGCAGAAGGTCATCCGTCTACGGCGGCGGACAGGACGTCATGGAGGACCTGCGGCAGGCGGAGAGCGTCGCGAGGCTGAGTCAGGAGCGTCTGATGGAGCTCGTCGCCGCCAAGCAAGCAGCCGAGCGGGAAGCCGCCGACGCGAAAAACGCCGCGGCCAAGTGGGAGTCCGAGGTGAACCAGCGACGGAACGAGGTGGAGATGATGCAGGAGGAGCTGGAGGCGTGCCTCGAGGTGGAGCGACAGGAGCGACGCAAGGCTGAGGAGCTGTACGAGATTGCCAAGGAGGAAAAAAGCAGCCTCGAGCGAATCGTCGCCGCGAGGGCTGAGGAGATTTCCACTTTGGAGGAGAGGCTCGTGGAGGCCACCGCGGCGGCGGAGGAGATCCGCGCGGGCATCGAGGAGAGGGACCAGCTCCTCAGGGACGGCGACGCCGTGCTGGAGGCGAAGGAGGCTGAGCTCGACGAAGCCGCCGAGTACGCCCTCTCGCTGCAGAGGCAACTGGATGAGCTCAGAGCGGAGCAGGAACGGATGCGAGCGGAACGGGACGCCGGTTCACCGCCGCGGCCGTCCGAGGAGGAGAACGCGCGCAACAAGGAAGCGCTCATCCTCCATCTCAAGTCCGAGAACGAGGCGCAGGTGCGAGCCGCGCAGCAGGAGATCGACACGTTGCGGTTCCAGCTGGAGGAGCGCGACGTGGCGGTTACAAACGCCGAGGGCCGGCTCGCCGAGCGAGAGGCTGAGTGCGCGAAGCTCCAGAGCGAGGTTTTCGCGAAATCCAACGCGCTGTCGCCGCTGAGGCAGCGTGCGGACGCGGCGCAAAACGTGTTGAACGCGATGGAGAAGGAACTCGATTCCAGGGACGCTCAGCTCAAGACGGTGACCGATCAGCTCATGGCGGCTATGTCCGCGGAGAAGCGCCAGACCCGGGCGGTGGCGCGGCTGGAGATGACCTTAGCGGAGCGCGAGGAGACGGTTCGCAACATGGGCGAGCAGCTCAAGGAGGTCTCCACGAAGGCGGGTTTGGCCTCCGCGGCGAAGCGGGAGCGAGACCAGTACGCCGAGATGTTCGAAAACGCCGAACGGGCCAGGCAGACGCTGGAGCATTCACTCGCGTCCAACAGGGACGAAAACGTTCGTAGGCTCCACCTCGCCGAGCAGGAACGGACCGCCGCGCTGTCCCGAGCGGAGGCACTCCAGGCGGCGGTCTCCAGCAAGGAGGCGCAGCAGCAGTCCCTGGAGGAGAAGGCTGCCGCGGCGGAGCGCGCGGCAGAGTTTGAGAGGACCAAACTCGCGGGTCTCGCCGCCGCCGCCGACGAAGCGGTGGAAAACGCAAACGCGCAGGTGATTGAAACACGCGCAGAATTGGAGGGACAGATGCTCCAGATGCGAACCGAGCTCGGACATAAGCTGGAGGAAGCCGAGGCACGGGCTGTGGAGGCGCAATCCGCCGCGGAGGCGAGGGTGAGGCAGGCTGAGTCGCAGCTCAAGACTTCGCGCGAGGAGATTGCCCGGCTGAAGGAGGAACTGGAGCTCGCGCGGCGCTCCGCGGTGTCGTCCGACGTCGACCGGCAGTTGAGGCAGCGGCTCGAAGGCGACATACACGTCGCCAAGACCAATGTCGCGTCCGCTAACGTGCGCTACGAGGAGGCGCGCAAGGCTCTCAAAGCGGCGGAGGAGCGATCGCTCGAGATTGAGGGGAGGCTTCGCGCCGCCGAACGGGAACTTCACTCGGAGCGCCGCGATAAGGAGGAGAGACTCGCAGTCGCCGCGAAGATCCAGGCCGAACGCGACGACGCCGCCGCGCACGCCACGCGCGAGCTCGAGGGGAGACTTCGCGCCGCGGAGTCCGCTGCCGCGTCGGGCGCCGAGGAGGTGGAACGACTCAACGCGGCGGTTCTCATGCTTCGGTCCGAGGTTGCAAACGCGGGGGTCGGGTCGAACGAGGCGAGCGAGAAGATCGCGAGGCTCGAGGACGAACTCGCCGCCGCCGGCGAGTCGGTCGCCGCCGCCAAGGCCGAGGCTGCGGATTACAAGTCCAAGGCTGACGACACCGAGAAGGAGAGCCTGTTTTTTCTGGGCGAGATGCAGGTGGCGGTTGCCAGCGCGGAGAAGAAAATCGTCGCGCTGCACAAGACGGTGGCGTCGCGCGACCTGAAGCTCTCTCAGCTCACCGCTGAGGTGAAGGCTCTCAAGGAGGTGCTCAGGGACAGGGAGGAGAAGCTCGAGAAAGTCGACGCGCAGACGGCGGCGCTCAAGAAGGCACACGCGGAGGAACTCGAGTCGCTGAAGGGCGAGGGCGACGGTCACTCGATCATGCTCGAGATGGAGAACACGCAGCTTCGCGAAAATTTGGAGGAGAAGCGGTCCAAGCTCAAGCAGCTCCAGGAGGACCTCGGCCTGGCGTCCGAGAAGAACAGGAGCCTGTTCGATCAGTGCGAACAAGCCAGGGCGGCGCAATCCATCGCCGAGGAAACCGCCGCGGACGCGTTGAAGGTGCGCGACGAGTTTGCCGCGGCGATGAAGAGCCAGCACGAGACAAACCAGCGCGCAAACGCCGCCGCCGACGAGGCGCACAAGCTCCACGTCGAGGAACTGGAGGATGAGCTCCAGTACGAACGAACCCGCGCCAAGGCGCTGGCACGCGAGGCGTGGAAGCACGGCTTGAGGCCGGCGGACCTCAACAACGACGCGGGGGCCGCGCTCGAGGAGTTGGTCGGCGAGGAGATGTCGGCGGCTTCGCCGCAGACCAGGATCGAGTGGATGACGGAGAATGCGACCAAGATCAATTTCGCCAAGTTCAAGTCCAGCGTCGAGAAGGTCGCCGCGGATAAGCGGCACAACCTTGCGAGCACGCCGGTCGGTGCCGAGCGCCCCATGCTCCTCTCGCAGCTCGTGAGCTCGGTGAAGAAGGCTGCGCCGATTCCCGCCACCGTCACGCCCACCGCGCAGCCCCGAGCGTTGGCGTCGGCGTTGGCGAACAAGGAGAACGGTTCCGTGAACGGGTTCACGCCATCGCCCGCCGCGGCTAGGTTGAAGCGTTCGAAGATGGGCAACGAGAGCGATGCTGAAAACGCGATACCCGGGTCGGGAAAGATGGAGATGACCGTCGGGGAAGATCGAAGGATGACCAGACGAATGTCCAGGCGCGAGGCTCTCACCGAGCTAAAAACGGGGGGCGACTGAGAACTATTGTGGGGGGGGGGTATTAAACGCACACACACAGAACGTTGATCAATCTGACGTCGTGTTTGAATCGTTCGCTAACTAATTTGAGTGTTCACAACACGATGCGCCACTGGCACAGCGTCATGTCCGCACCCACCGTGATGAGGTAGGTGTCATCAAACATGAACCTCACCTGTGTCACCTTGGCCGAGTGCGCGCCAAACGTTCGACCTGCGCATCCCTTATGCGCTGGGTACTGATACATGTTGAGCATACCGAACTGGTCCCCGCTCGCGACGACCGTCCTAGTGTGGCTCCTATCGCACGTGGTCACGTCGGTGCCCATGGAGTATCGGGGCAAGATGCCCTGCACTGGCCAGCCCGCGACGCACGTCCACGTCGCCCAGTCCATGTTCCTGGTATCAGCCGGAAACTTAATCTGCTTACCGCTCGGCATCTCCCAGAAGAGCATCTCAAAGTCCCCGGAGTTGCTCTGCATCACGGTGCTATCCTCAGACCAGTCTATGTGCCGGATGTAGCTCGCGTGACCCTTCGCGACCCCCATGCGTCCGTACTGCTTGCCCACGTCGTACACGTCGATGTAATTATCGTGCGAACCCACGCCCAGGTACTGACCGTTCGGCGAGTACTTGAGCTCGTGTATGGGCTCCTCCCTGTCCTTCTTGGCGTGTATGGTGTCCAGACTATCCGCGCTGAGAACCACGAGCCCGCCGCCCGCGAGACCGATGGCAATCTGCGATCCATCCGGGTGATACGCGACGCTCCTTCCCTTTGCGCCCAAATCGCGGACCATGACCATCCTTCGGCTTGCGACGTCCCACACGCGCACGGTGCAGTCGTCGCCCACGGTGCACATCTGATGCTCCCCCGGGTGCGTGGCGAGCCCCCACACGGTTCCGTACCCGTGACCCTGGAGCATCAGCGTGTACGTGTACGAGGTGGTGTCCATCTCGTAAATCTCGCCAGTGCGGGTCCCGAGGATGAGCATGCTCCCTGACAGGTGCATCGCCTTGATGCACCCCGACATCGCCTGTGGGTGGTTAATCTCAACCTCCTTCAGGCACTGCATCAGGTCGATTGTCCAAAACTTAACCTTGCCCTCCTTACCACCCGATATCACGACGTCCCTGGTGGCGATGACCGCGTGGGTCACCTGGTGGCACCGGCGCATGTTCGTCGCGAGCTGGTACCCTTTGAACAGATAGAGGCTTCCGTCCTGCGTCCCCACCACCGTGGTGTCAGGGCCCGGAAAGCAGCAGCACAGCATGGTCTGAATCTTACCCCGCTTGGAGAACAGCGCCTTCCGCGCGACGAACGGAGACGTGCTCCAGAACATCAGGTGCTTCACGCCGCACGTCACCACGTAGTCCTGAAACGGGGACCACGAGACGGTGACAATCTTCTCGGGCGAACCCTTCGCCGACGCGAGCATCGTGCCCGTCTGCCACCTGTACACCGCGAGCGAGTGGTTCGCGTCCGCGCCCACCGCACACAGCAGCGTACCGTCCCTGGAGAACGTCGCGGACACGATGGCCTTCTTGAGGAAGCCCTGGAGGATCGCGAGCGGTCGCCGCGGGTCGTCGCTGGACCAGACAATCAGCTTCGGGTTCCTGCCAACCTCGCCGGTGGCAAATATGCTCCCGGTGGGGTGCCTCGCGCAGCACAGGATGTCATCGGTGTGACCGGTGATGCCGTCGACCGTGGGGTTATCCGCGAGGAATCGCTGGGTGTTGCTCTCGCGGTTGTACACGATGCCGAGCGCCGCCGTGTGATAGACCACCTCGCCCCTGGCGGTGTAAAACAAATTGTCGCGGGTATCGTGCGCGCGGTATCCGTGGACAAACTCGAGCTCCGCAGCCTCCATACACGGCGCCAGCGCGTCCGGTTCCCGCAGGTACCCGTCCGGTGCGAAGATCGCGGATGCGCACGGTAGAAACGCCAGCCTCGAACCGGGATCGAGCCCCGACCCCTGCGGAATCTCGCGGCTGGGCTTAGCCTCCAGCGAGGGAAGCGGCATGTACTGCGGCACCCCGTTAATGTGACCTGTCATCACCATCTGCACAACCTGGTTCGTCTTTGAAAAATCCTCGTAATCCTCCACCGACGTCAGCACCTCCTCCTCAACCTCGCTCGTCATCTCCTCGTCCCCCTCGTCCGCTTCGTAGTGCCGCCATTGGAACGCGCAGCGGTCGTTGCCTCCGACGGTTATGAGAAACTCGTCATTGTAGCTGAACCTGCAGTTGGTGACGTGCGAGCTGTGGCCCAGGTAACCGTGGTAATCCGCCCGTCCCACGTCACTGGGGTACCTGAACAGTTTTACCAAACCAAAGTCGTCCGCGGTGGCCACCACGGTGCCGTTTGCGCTGCGGCAGCACGCGTTCACGTCCGTGCCGTCTGCGTGCTTTGGCCACACGCCCTGCACTGGCCAGCCCAGGGTTGAGGTCCACGAGTCCCACTTCGTGTCCTTGAGCGCCGTGGGAAACTTGACCTGCTCGCACCCGGGAATCTCCCAGAACATCAGCTCATAGTCGCCGCTGTTTGTTTGCAAGTACCGGCTGTCCTCGCTCCAGTCCAGGTGGGTGATGTAGCTGCTGTGACCCTTGCACACGCCGACGCGCTTGAAATTTCTCGAGGCGTCATACACATCCACGAAGTTATCGTGGCTTCCCACTGCCAGCCACCTGCCGGAGGGCGAGAACTTGATGTCGCCTATGCACTCCCTCCTGTGCTTCTTCGCGATGAGCTCGTTGCCGGTGTTGGTGTCGAAGACGATGAAGCCGCCGCCAAAGAAACCGGCGGCGATGAATTTTCCATCCGGCGAGTACGCCGCGGACCGAACCTTTGAGCTCACGTTCCTAACCGCAATTTGCCTTCGCTGGTACATATCGTACACGCGCAGCGTCTTATCGTCGCCCGCGCTGACGAACTGGGGGAGGAACGGGTGCGTCGTGAGACCCCACAGCTCGCTGGTCTGAATCCTTCGCTTGTCGTCGTACCCGGCGCTGTGCCCCTGCGTGATGATCCGTCGGCGCGTCTTCCAGCTGTCCTCGGTGCTCATGTCGAATTCAAAGATCTCGCTGCCCTTGGTGCCCACGAGCAGCTGGGTCCCCTCCATGAACAGCGACTTGATGCACGGCGCCTTTCCGTCGTAGCTGCACAGCGGCTTACCTTGAAGATCCGTGATGGTCTCCACCACCTTGGCCATGTCTATGGTGAACACCTTCTCCATGTACTGCGTGAAAAAATTAACCTTCCCGTCCTTCCCGCCGGTGAGGATGTAATCGTCGTTGACAAATATGTCGTGCACCGGGCCCTGGTGCAGAGCCTCAAACTTTTGGATGCACTGCTCGCCGCCGTCCGCCCACTGGTAGATGATCCCGCCCTGCGTTCCGGTCAGCGTCGAGCCGTCGGTGTGAAACGCGATGGACAGGATGGTCGAAACCGCGCCCATGCGCCCGTACACGCCCCTCTTGCCGACCAAGTATCCGCCCTCCATCACCCAGAACTTTATGTGCTTCACCCCACCCGTGACCAACCTCCCGTCGTACGGGTTGTACTCGCAGTTGAACACCCTGTTCTCGTCCCCCTTGCTGTTCGCGACCATGCGCCTGGATGCCCAGTCGTAGATGGCCACCGAGTGGTCGTCGTCCAAACCGACGGATGCCAGGTACTTGCCGGTGCCGTCGAACGATAGCGACACCACGGCCCTCTGGTGGAACCCTTTCAGCTCCGCGAGCAGCTCGCACGTGGTGGACGACCAAACGCAGATGGTGGGGTCCTTGCCCACCTGTCCGGTGGCCATGATCTCTCGGTCCGGGTGCATGGCGAGCGAGACGATGTCGTCGGTGTGCATGGTGAAGAACTGCTGGGTGTGCTCGCGGCTGTCGTAGGCGATCCCGGTGGCGGCCGCCGGGTAGGTCACCAGTCCGTCGATGTTGTACACCAGGTTGTGCCTGGAATCGTGCGCGCGGTAGCCGTAGACGAAGTCCAGCTGGAGGTGGTGGTCGGGTTTCTCGTGCGTGTTGTATCCGGTCGCGTGCGACGTGGGCGCGACGAGCGCGCCTCTGCACGGCTGACGCGCCAGGAAGCCGTTCTCGGTGGAGCGCTCTACCGGTCCATCCGCGGGTCGCGGTCGGCGGTTGTATCGCTCGTTCTCCTCGGCCTCGACGTCCGAATCGATGCCCTCGTCGGCGAGCATCTCCAGCGCGCCCTCGTCGTAAATCTCCTCGCCGTATCCGTCTTCCTCGTCGTATCCCAGGGCACCATCCTTGTCGGCCTCCTTGCCCTTCTTGTCCTTCTTGTCCTTGGACTTTTTCTTCTTGCCGCCGAAGCTGAACATACCCATGGCGGACCGATACTCGACGCCCCTCGAGGCGTCGGCAAGGCTGCTCGGAGGCGCGACGTCTCTTTGGCTTTCGCTTCGACTTTTCAAAAGAGAGTTGACAAAAGCCCGACCGGTCACATTTTGTTACGACCGACCAATCTCGACTACACAACAGCTGCGTGTTACTACAACATTCAGCGCTAATGGTACTCTCGGGTGTACTCCACTCCGGGCGACGCGTTCGTCGCGTGTGCGTGTGCACCTGCGTCGAATGGTTCGGTGGGTCGATCGGGTCAGAGTGGGGACTCGGGTGACGAACGTTCGGTTCGAGCGTCGAGACGCCGGCGCGAGCTTTGCCGACCGTTGTAGACCCCTTTGCCATGAAGCATCGAAGGGGGGGATTTGTAGCCGGCCCTTTCATCTCGCCACCCTTTCATACCCAACTCTCCAACGGTAAGATGAAAGAGAGGGTTCAGAGGAAATGGCCCAGCTGAAAAGGCGTGGGAAAAGTGGGCGGCGCCGTGACTGAAACCCGTAAGGGCGAATGAGGTTGAAATCACGCGGATCATACGGCTCTTCCAATCGCTTGGTCTCATCATCCGAGTATCGTCACGAGGCACCCAAAACCAAAATAACGCGGGCGAGAGGGTAAATACACACTGTAATTGCCCTATTGGCACCGAACCGCGATCGGGACCAGCCCCGCGGTCCGGCTTCCTATCGAGAGACAAAATTATCCCAGGGAATGCTTTCAGCCAATCTTTGGACAGAGCGGACCACGGCCTTGCGGCGATCCAACTCCGTGGCAGAGTGGCTACGAACGAATCCGGGCATCCAGGAGGTATGCGTGTGGAAATAGACACAACGCACGGGCACTGATGGCCTCGGGCTGCAACACGAATCACACGATCGATCTTGCACACGATATGGGACGCGCGAGGCGTGGATATCGCTTTAGCCGTCCGGGGTAAGATCGTATGCGACGAGAAAACACAATCAATCAACTGAGAAATGTGCCAACGAGACAGGTCAACGACTTCCCACCGATAGGGATGCCATTGGTTTAAGTTTGGCTTACGATTCTCTGCTCCAGAGATCATGACTAGCCTCATCAGGTTCAGCCACGTCGCCTCATTCTGCTGGAGCATGGTTTGCGAAAAACCGGGGAGCTTGTTTGGTTCCCCGGCCGATTCGTGGTTCGTGGGCAAGGGCGCGGGCACGTACCTTGCTGGTGTGAGATCAAGCTCACGTGTTGATCACGGCCTCGAAACCCCATTTCATTCAATCAAGCGGTCTTGAAGAAGGAGACTGAGAGCCAGTTGAGGTAGACGAAAATAATTGTCGCCGGTATCGTGATTGGGATGAGCAGGGAGTAGTACCCGGCATCGTCCGTCGACGATCCACCGTCGGTGCGGACGAAGTTCCAAACGGCGATGGGCACC
>MDTE01000370.1_pt1 | contig 20312 bp, 13 predicted proteins | sample 811231 | NCBI WGS metagenome assembly MDTE01 (sample SAMN05326651, study PRJNA326480) | marine metagenome | isolation source: seawater | place: Indian Ocean: Red Sea | collected 2010
ACGGTAGGTGGCAACATATGCCTCGATACTAGGTGCTACTGGATCAACCAATCTGAGTCTTGGAGGGAGTCTATCGAATGGTGTCACAAGTGTGACTGTGGTACAGGAGCAGATTGTAGGGTGATTCCAAACCAAAACACTCTGTGCGTGGCTACTTACCAGGCGGATTTAGCACCGGTTCTGATGTGTCTTGGTTCATCTATCCATCTAGCTTCTCCAAACGGGACCCGCTCGATGCCCCTGAACGATTTCTTCCAGCTGGACGGCATGACGAGGAACGTTCTGGAACCGGGCGAGTTAGTCACCCACATTACCATTCCAGATGATGCGAAGGACTGGAGTGGCGACTACCAGAAACTCAGACAGAGAGATTCGTGGGACTTCCCGGAAGCGGGAGTAGCGGTGCTTTGGAGGTCAGGCGGAGACGACGTCCCTGTAGATCTAAGAGTGGCGACAACGGGCCTTGAGTCGATCCCTAGCCTCCACATAGAGGAGTCTGAAAGCGCATTAAAGGGATGGGACGGAGTCTCTTCCATTGACGGGCTCGCAGAGTCAATAAGAAAGGCGGTGAAACCGGTCCAGAACACGTGGTTCTCGCCCCCTTACAGGAGAAAGATGGTGAAGGTCTTAACGAAGAGGGCCTGCAGGGGATTAATGGTGGGTTAGTGAGAATAGGTGCCAACTCGGCCCTTATTGGGGCTATTTTGATGCTCACCGTAATTTTCTCTGGGCCTGCAGTAGCCCAAGATCTAGACTCGTGGGAGTTGGGAATAAACTACCCAGGAGAAGATTCTGCAAACCCGTTTGAGATTTCTCGTGAGGGATCAGCAAATGTGGAGTTCTTCGTAGACAACACAGGATTGACTGAGATAACAGTAGAGTTCGAATTCGATATTCCGTTTGGGGGTAATTTCGATGCCCCAGAGGGGGAGACGATTCCTGCAGGAACAAACAAATCGTTCGACCTTAAGGTAACCGACATAAACGTCTATTCTTTCGATGCCGAGAAGATAGAGAAGTTCGCAATCACCGCCTCAGTAACCGCAAGGCAGGGAGTTCCGGATCCAATTTCTTCCCCACAAAACAGGGAGGGGGATCTGGAGATTCCGACAATTTTCGATATCTCTGTTGAAATCTCTGACCCCTTTGGGCCGATGAATGCAGGTTCTGACACAATACTTACTGTCACTGTGAGGAACGATGGTAATGCCCAAGATGGGGTGGGTGACGTGCAGGTCGAGGACAATTGCCCTCTCCTAACTACAGACAACGGTCTTGATTCACTAATGATCGGAAATATCGAGTCAGGGAAAACTAAGGATGCAGACTTGCGAGTTACTGCTTCGGAAAGTCATCCAAAAAGGCATTGTGACATCACGGTAACTGTTACCTCAAAGAGAGCAATGAATCAAGGAGGGAACGTAATGGCAGAGGATGAGGCTAGAGTTAGTGTAGAGCCACCCCCTTCTGAAGAGTCGGAGTCTGGGGGAGGATCTAGCCAGCCAAGCACCCCGGATGAGTCAATTAAGTCTAATCTTCCAGCTCCAGGAATAATGGCAACCTTATCCTCATTCTTATTCTCCCTGGTGATTCCCCGCCGGACAAAGGAATGTGGGGCTGTAGAGTCTTCCTGAAAATAAATGCAAACTAAGGTCAGGAACATATAACCGTGATTTGTTAGTCGAACGCCTGTTGCTTGGGCCGTAGGCCCAATAAGAAATGGGTGTGATGTTGTGTCTGGTGACGTGGGGACCGATGAGAGGTTCAATAGAACTGTAACTTACTCGCTGGGAATTACTGCTATTCTGCTATTGATACTACCTATGTTTTTCGTAATTGGCAAGGGTACTGCTTACTCCGCTTACGAAGAAGTTGGGTTGGGGCAGGTTTCGGATATGAGGGACTCGTTCGAAGAGGACGAGGGATACTATGTTGCCAATACCATGTCTACGCCTATGCTTGTGAATGACTGGAAAGATCCTCACAGAACTCTATTGGCGATTATGGGGCCTGAGAAGCCAATTGACGAAACCGAAGCCGATGAGATCTACAGGTTCGTTACTGAGAAAGGTGGCAAAGTAATCGTGGCATCGGACAATACAAACGCAAACAGGCTGGCAAATATGTTCGGAATTACTTACTTCAATTCCCCTCTCTTGGATGAGAAGCAGCATTGGGTCTACACCAAACAGTCGGAGCAGACGATAGACTGGAAAAACGTCTGGAGTGCTTCGTCAGTTGGACAGGATGTGGACGAAATGTCTCCAGGGGCACTAATGCAGGGTTGCACCCCCTTCCAAATCGAGAATCCTGACGGGTTGAGAGATTGCAGGCTTCCAGTAATGTACAAATCGCCAACGGGCCTGAAGTTCGAACCGCTTCTGAAGGATATAGAAGATCCGGGGCACAGGGACATCATGACACTAGGGAAGGCTTCTGCCTCGGCGTTCATCGACATCAAGGGAGATGGGGATCCTACTAATCCAGAAAATCCCGCTCCGGGAGATCTCCGTCTAATGATGAGGTTCGACTACCCCGGAATTACTGTTTTCGACGAGTTGCCAACAGAAGAAAGAGGTGCATTCTCTGCTGGCGTTGGAGAACTAGAAGTTACTGGAAGTATTGTTTTCGTCTCCGACGAGGAAGCTTTCTCCAACATGCTGTGGGAATTGGATGACGCCCAAGAGCAGGGACTTAGCGATGACTGCTCGGCTATCGGAGAATACACTCAGAACAACTGCTGGACTCAGGAGATTCTCAACAACAACGACTGGGGCGGTAATGAGAGATACTTCAAACTCCTAGTCTATGACATGATGGAGTTCGACAACGCAAACCTATCTGCCCCGATAAAGTCGGACAAAGGGAACTTCCAGGTGGTCTTCGACGAGAGTCGCCATGTTACTGGAGTAATTTCCGCCCCATTTGTTGAGACGATGGGAACTGTGGTTCTGCTCACTTCTAATGAGTTTCTAAAGTGGTTAGTGGTTCTTAATGTGGGACTTTTGCTACTTGTAGCAATGATGGTTGTTCCCGAGAAAGAAAACTGGAGGCACGTCTTCGACCTAACCAAGTTTAATCAAAGGCCAGAGAAGCTAGACCCAGCAACATACAGGGACAGGGTGAGAAGAGCTCTACTAACGAAGGTCAGGATACATCACGATCTTACTAGGGATGAGATGGCTCAGAGGCCTCCTCCAGAAGTTCAGGCGATGATCGGGGACCCACGACTTGTGGAATTGTCTTATAGCCAAAGCCGGACGTACACGCCCCAAGAGTTGCGCAAGCTGATGCAGGCTATCAGGCGATGGGGAAAGAATAATTGAAAATTGGAGAGATGAAAATGAGTGAAACACAACCAGCAAAAGGGATGCAACCGCCCAGTTCGGGTGGACACGATGCGGCATTGGCCAAGAAGGCCCAAGAAGCGCGTGGATCCAGCAAGATAGACGAGGTTTTGTCGGCCACGGGTGCAATGGGGCAGGCAATTAGCACAGAAGTCCAGAAGGTGATCATAGGGAAGTCACACGTAATTGACAACGTGATGGTGGACATCCTTTCTAACGGAAACCTGCTTTTCGAGGACTTTCCAGGATTGGCCAAGACATTGATGACAAATACTTTCGCAGATGCTCTAGGATGCGACTTTAAGCGAGTACAATTCACTCCAGATCTTCTTCCTGCAGACATTACCGGTACTAACATCTATGATGCAAAGAAGGGTGAGTTCACATTCAAGCCTGGGCCTATTTTCTGTAACCTGCTTCTTTCTGACGAAATCAACAGAGCCCCCCCTAAGACCCAAGCAGCTCTGCTTGAGGCTATGCAGGAAAAGCAAGTCACCATCGGAGTAGTTACTCACAAGCTGCCAGCCCCTTTCCTGACAATGGCCACACAGAACCCGGTGGAACAAGAGGGGACATATCCGCTTCCAGAAGCTCAGCTTGACCGATTCATGATGAAGATGATGGTTGGCTATCCGGACAGGGCAGATGAGAACGAGATTCTTCAGAGAAGGATTGACAGGAAGAAGGACGAAGTGGATGTGAACAGCATCACGGATCCAAGTATCGTAGTAAAGATGCAGCAATCTTGCGAGGAGGTCTACGTGGACAGGTCTGTCAGGGAGTACATGGTCGACATAGTGGCTAGGACTAGGGAAGATCCTAGGGTTCTGGTCGGTTCATCTCCTCGTGGTTCTCAAGCGCTTCTCAAGACAAGCAGAGCAGTAGCTGCCATGAGGGGGAGAGACTTCGTTACACCGGACGACGTGAAGTCGGTTGCCGAATTGGCGGTAGCTCACAGAATTATACTGAAGCCTGAGCATCAAATCAAGGGATTGGAGAACGGAGAAATCATTCGAGACATCCTACACGGGAAGAATGCAGCAAACGTTCCAACCGTCTGAGTGATGCAGAGGTGGGAGAGTGGCCTGGAGCCGGAAATCAGCGATGTTTGCATCGCTGTCTGTAGCTATGTACCTGCTCGGACTGGTTCTACGCAATCAGCAGCTTGTGACGGTTGCTGTAGTTCTTCTCTCGTTCCTTACTTGGGCCGCGCTCAGGACTGCGCATGGTGACGTAGCTTCCACGGGAAGAAGGATGGATGACGCCACTATGGATGAGGGAGTTCAGCTTCAGAGCATTGTGGCAATGAGAAAGACTTCCTCCTCCAGAGTATTCGAAGATGGGGAGATTGACGTAACCCTCAGGATACAGAACAGATCCAACACCGCGAAGGTTCTGGAGCTAAGGGATAGGGTTCCAGAAGTCATGAGGATCAAGAAAGGCGCAAACTATGTCCTAATGGAGATAGGGCCCAACAGGGAGACGGAGATATCGTACACGATAGAGACCCCACTGAGAGGGTTCTACTCTGTGGGGCCCGTTTGTATTCGGGTTCAGGACGAGCTTGGGCTGTTCCACAATGAGAGAGAGATTCAACTCTACGATGACTTCCTTGTTTTCCCTAAGATGGAGGACATCAAGGACGCTATGATCAAGAGCAGGGTTCCAAAGATATTCACCGGTGCCGTCAACATCAGGAACCCAGGAGAGGGGTCTAACTTCTACAACCTTAGGGAATACCTCCCTGGGGACCCAATGAGAAAGATCAACTGGAAGGCCACAGCAAGGCAGGACGGAAAGATGATGGTGAATGAGTTTGAAAGGGACGCAGTCAGCGACGTGATCATCATTGTTGACAGTAGGGCTGTTAGCGAGACTGGTCCGGTTAGCAGGAACTCATTGGTATTCAGTACCAGAGCTGCTGCTAGTCTGACTCAGTACTTCCTTTCTAGGAGGGACTCTGTCGGAGTAGTTGTTTACGGTGACGAGATTGTCTCCGTCGACAGGGATACGGGGAAGAAGCAGTTGTACATTATCCTCACCAAGCTGGCTGGAGCAATGGCAAAGGGTAACACTCCTCTAAAGATCGTGACCAATAGAATAATGCCCCACATCCACAGAGGAAGCCCGATAATCATCCTGTCCCCACTTGAGGATGATCCAACCATAATCGACGCTGTTAGGGACCTTAGGGCAAGGAGTTTCGAGGTGACCGTCTTGTCGCCCAGTAGCCTTGAGTTCGAGTTCGACGCCAGGAGGATCGACAGAACCGGATACGAGGTACTCAAGACCGAGCGGGACATTCTGATGACCGAGTTAAGAGGCTTGGGTGCCTACGTAATGGACTGGGAGCCAGACATGCTCCTATTCACTGCTCTAGCGGGAGCGAGAGGTTTCTGAGGTGCAATCATGGCAGAAGACGGGAGCAAGGGGCCAGTAGACACTTCTCATCTCTACGAAGGCAAGGTGGTAAGATCATCGGCGCCTAGTAGGAAGAAGGCGGCGGGAACAATCAAGAGGGAGACTGGCATTCCTGACGACGCGGTGCCTGAGGCTGCGATTCCAAGTTGGATTGAGACGATTTTTGGAGGCCCTGTCTTAGTGAACAGAGAGTTCGTATCTCCAAATAGAATGGTCCTTACCCTCCAAATGTGGGCATCAGCTTCACTGTTGACTCTTTGCTTCCTGACTTTCATGCTTACCCCGGTATCTGGCACGGCTTGGTTTGCAGTTACCAACATGATCGGAGTAGCCTTCCTAGGACTATGGGTCCACTTACTACTAATCTTAATTGGGCTAGTAGGTGGTTTTTACGGGATATACCAGAGAGATCAAAGAGCGATTCTGGCTTCTTACGTAGCTCTAATTCTCGTGACCATTCGTTTTGCTGGTAGCAAGGTTGAGTTCGGACTAAGCTTCCTTCCAGAGAGTGAGGTCCTGCAAAAACTACTGCTAATTCTCTATGCGGTAAGCCTTGTTGTGTATATGGAAATCTCTAGCGGAGTGATAAGGTTCTCAATGCTTGACACCTCAATCAGGACTGGGGAGGTGTACGTGATGAACGTCAACAGCATCTCTGGCAGATACAGGAAGGCTCTAGGATTCACCCCCGCAGTAGCAGCAATAGTGGCGATGCTAACGCTTTTCATCAACTTCATCGTACCATTATTCGTTGGAATTCTAGATCCTGTGGCAGCCAATAGGCTCGAGGAAAGCGTAGAGTTGACTAGTGTTTACGGAGTTGCCCTTGGCACAATACTAGTTTTCATCATTATTGCCTCAATGTTCGCCATAAACCTCCCATTGAGGATCCAGCAGTACCTGGAAAGTCAGTCCTAGCTATAGAAACCCGCCAAGCATTCCAAGGTCGCATATCACAAGCATCGCCACAGCTTCCACAACAGGGGCGGCCCTGGGGCCAATTACCGGGTCGTGCCGCCCCCCAACCTTCAGACTCCTCTTTTCGTTGCTTGGCAAGTGAAGAGTGAATTGCTCCCTTGGGATGCTGCTTGGAGGCTTGAAGTGGACAATAACGCAGATTGGGGCTCCGGTTGACCTGCCTCCCAGGGCTCCATCCGCTTCACCAGTATCCGACCCCTCCAGAGAAGGTGACTGTGTGCCCGGCCCCCACATGTCATTGTTCTCAGAACCCCTCATTATTGAAGACTTGAAACCGTTGGAGAATTCTACTGCTCTGGCTCCGGGGATGGCCATCAGACCTCGAGCCAGGGATGGTTCTATTCCATCAAACCAGGGCTCTCCAACACCGATGGGGAGGCCTTCAATGACCAATTCTACGGATGAGCCGATGGAGTCCCTTTCTCTACGGACTTGCTCGATAATATCTGACATGTCTGAGGCCGCTTCTGCATCCCTACAATTCAGCCTAGACATTGCTGACCCTTCTTCGGGTGCCTTTGTTCTCTCGAGTTGTATTAGAGGGCGGGCCGTGATTTCACCTACGCTTCTAAGGTGTGCATGACAATACCATCCAGCTTTTTCCAGTATAGTCCTAACCTGGCTACCCGCAGCAACTAATCCGAGGGTTAGCCTGGCTGATTGGGAGCCGCCGCCCCTCGGGTCATAGGAGCCCCCAGATCTGATTGATTCCACCATATCGGCATGACCGGGTCTGGGGTGTTCTGGCAGAAATTCGTAGTCGTTAGGCCTTGCGTCTGAGTTTCTGGTAACCATGAGAATCGGCCATCCTGTTGCCTTCCCTTCATGGACCCCAGATAGTATCTCGCAATCATCTAGCTCGGACCTTGCAGACATTCCCCTCCTTCCGGGCCTTCTCATAGCTAGATCTCGTGAAAGTGCCACAGGGTCTATTGGAGTCCCGGGAGGTATTCCTTCCACCAATGCGCCGACACACTTTCCATGACTCTCACCAAATAGCGTGACCTTCAGCCCTTCTCCAAGCCCCATACTCATCAGAACACCTCCTCGAAAACGGCCTCATGGGTTACGAACCTGGTAGAGATTACCTGCAATCCCATCTCCGAGATTTGGCTTGCCAGCAATTCCTTGTCCTCATTAAAGCAGACTACTGCCAGTGATGGGCCTGAACCACTTATTCCCGAGGCTATTGCTCCCGACGCGATTAGGGTGTTACTCATCCTTAGTGCCTCATAGTCATCTGTTGCAGATGCGACGGCCATTCCATTGGTGGACAGAGCCTCCAGAGGTGATCCTGACATTACTGATGCGAGAGCCCTCTCGAAGATGTTTCTCTGTTCTACAAATGACTCTGCCGCAATCTGTGCTCTCCTCCTTCCGCGTATTGCAAGGAGAACTGACAGATCCGTTTCTATTTCCCCCTGGAGGATGACTGACCCCAAAGCATCGAGTTTGGGGTCAACCAACTTCCAACCGGCATCCAAAGAGGCCCACGTGTCGTCCATGCTTCCGGTTACAGTACAACCAGCTTCGCGTTGAGATTTTACAGCAAGGTCTGCCAACTCTGAAACTGAGAGTCCGGTCCAAGCAAATTTGTTCAATGCCCTGAAGGCTGCTGAAGCTAGGGCGGAGCTAGACTTGAGCCCCTGCCCGATGGGAATGGTGCTTTGGACCTCCCAGCCAAATTCTAGAGGTATCGGAAATCCTTCGGAACGCCAACATGATTCTACTGCGCCCAGTAGATTATGGTAGTCTCCCTTTACTTCCCTCTTCTCATCAACAATGGAAACTTCGGTAATGAGTTCTATTCCAATTGAGCTTCCCTTTCCCAGCCCCAATGAGTGTAGGATTGAGATCGCTCCGTTTGCCTTTCCAATGCTAAGTGTTTTCACTTTTCGACCACCTCGCCGTCTACTGCCATCCCGATGTGCCTTGCCCTGTTGTCAATAATGACAGAAATCAAATCCCCTGGTTCTAGGTCTGTAACAGATATCACTTCCTTTTCGGGAGAAACCATCCTGACAGTCTCCGCCTGCTGAACCACAATCTGACCTTCAGAATCAAGAGTTGAATATCGGATCATAAGTAGAGGTCTATGCTCGATCTTTAGACGCCCTATTGTGGCTTTCTCGTAAGTCCCTTTCTCTGAAGCTATTGCAACCTCATCTCCTGAGTTCAATTCGCTAAGGTACTTGGTTTTGCCATCGGACATTAATACGTATGAGTGAATAGCTCCGGCGTTGACCCTAAATGGCCTAGTTGGTACAAATTCGGAGGATATTGTTTCTCCGTGAATCATACATAGCATTCCCGAATTTGAGCCTAGCACCATGCCCTGGCCAAGTTTCAACCTCCTAGTTAGGTCAACACATACCCTTTCTCCCACACCGGCCGAATCGATGGAGGTCACTTCCGCCTCTGCTACCGAGGATTCCGAATGCCTTCTAGGAACTTCGATCCCGAGGTGCTCCTCGGATAGCTTTGCAGCGTGTGCGACCAAGCTGCTAGGAACTAGGACGGCATCGACCCCCGCGCCTAGAGCGAAGGCCGCACCGACTAGCTCAATCTCCTTCTCAATTGCTACAGCAATACGGGTCCCCGTCCCCCTGGATGCAGCAACAAGATTCTCTAGTGGCACCATTTTCCAATTTGAGCATCTGACCAGTACCCAAGGCACCATTCCGATGAGTGAATAGGCCTCTTGCTGACCAGATTGGTCATAGATTTGGACTTCTGAGACGTCTACAGATTCCTCTGGCCACGTCCTGCTAACAAGGTTTGAGTCGGATACGATTCCTGTCGAAGTGTCCAGCCAGATCTGCAATTTTTCACCCCAACAACCTTGAAGCTTCGTGAGAGTTAGACCCATCGTGTACCATTGCCCTCAGGGCCCTAATGTGAGAAGCTGGGTCCTCGGCCCCGAAAACTTGCCTGCCTATGCAAACACCGGAGCCTCCAGCATTGAGTGATTTCCCGACAATATCTAGAACCTCTGGAAAGGAAATCTTCCTAGGGCCACCAGAGACCAGAACAGGAATTGGGACCGAGGAAGTTACGATCTTGAACGACTCTTCAGATCCCGTCCACGGAACCTTAACTACATTGCAACCTATGTCCCATGCCAGCCTGGCTGCATGGGCTACCCCTCTAGTGATATCATCCGGGTCCAAGGACAAATTCGGCCCCCTGGGATAGAACATTCCGAGAACCGGGATTTCGTGTGAGTAGGATTCGGTGGTAATTGATGCGAGTCTCTGAATCATATCAGATTCTGCTGGATCGCCAAGATTTACTTGAGCTGAGACCGCGATAGCACCTCTCGAGAGACATTCCGAGGCCGTGGCTACCAGTACCTTGTCCTGCGAGTTCTCCCCTCCATGGACTGTGGAAACTGAAGTGTGGCATACGAACCGGTTCCAACCTGTTCTGGAAGAATGATAGGTCATTGCCCCCTTCTGAAGAACTATGGCATCAGCGCCTCCCTCGATAGCCGCATCGACTGAGGATTCCGGGTCCTCCAAGCCTTCCTCTGGGAAGGATGAAGCGCTGTGATCCATCGGGACCCAGACGCCTCTTCCGCCTGGTAGGATTGTCTCAAGTCGACGCGTTAGCACATCGGCCATGACGACTCGTCCCAGTGCACCACTTGAAAGGTCTCGTTTCCATCGATCTTGCACATTTCGCTCCCTCCGGGAGCGATTATAGGTCCAGATCCACGATTACTGGTGCGTGGTCAGATACCACAAGGCCCCCCTCCCTCATGATCTCTGCAGACTTCATCAGAGGTCTAGCTGCTTCGTTCGCAAGTACGTAATCTATCCTCCACCCCCTGTCCCTTTCCCTGGCCCTTCGGAAGTTGGACCACCAGGAGTATGGGCCCTTGACCTTCCCTACATGAATTCTCAGCAAATCGTGCCATCCGGATTCAAGCATCCTGTCGAACCACTCCCTCTCGTGCTCCAAGAATCCTGATGTTCTCTTGTTCCCTACTGGGTCCCAAATGTCATCCTCGGTGTGAGCGATGTTGAGATCACCGCAGAGCAACGATGGTTCGCTTGAATCAATGAATTTCTGGCTCCATTCGAGCATGTCCTCAAGCCATTGATCCTTGTAATGCTGCCTTTCGGGACCAGAAGAGCCGTTAGGAAGGTACATGTTTACGCAGCTTAGTACTCCGTGCTTTGTGACCAAAACCCTGCCCTCCGGATCCCTAGTCTCATCCAATTCAGTATCAATCCCCCTCTCAATCTCGTGCATTCCGATTCTCGAGCATGACATCACTCCCGAGTATCCCTTCTTCTGGGCTGGATGCCATATGACCTCGTATCCCTCCGGCTCCGACCATTCCTTGGGCATCTGTTCCGGTAGGGCCCTGACTTCCTGGAAAAGCATGACATCAGCATCTATCCTGCCGATGAAGTCTTCGAGCCCCTTTCTGTGAGCTGCCCTGATCCCATTCAGGTTCCAAGTTACGACTCGCACGGTCATGCGCTACTGCGAGAGGTCTTTGACCTTCTCGACGAGATCCATCTTCCTGATCCTCCTCATTCCGTATGGTGTCAGGATGACCGAGATGAACACAACGATCCCGATTAGCTGCATCGCTACCACAGGGTCAGCTGATACGGTCATGTAGATTGACCACTGGACGAAAGAGGAAATCATTGCTTGGGTTCCAACCAACGTGAACATGAATGCCAATATCCCGCCTATCAGGCCTATTGCCAAGTGCTCTGCGAACATCATCCATCCAAGCCTGTTCATTGGAGCCCCCAAAACCCTCAGGGTTGCAATCTCCCTATCCCTTTCTGAGAGGTTGATTAGCAGCGTATTGAACAGGACAACTATTGCGATTAGGATGCCAAGAAACAGAATGGCACCCAAGAAGCCCTGCTGCTGTTCCAGAATAGACTCGTAAGAAGATACCATGTCTGCCTTCTCGATTACGACCAGCGAGACATCCCCCAGTTCGCTATCTGCAACCTCTCCCTCTGGGAGGTCGATCAGGACTGCAGTAGCCTCGATTCCCACGATCTCTGACAAGTCCGATCTATGGAAGTAAACTGTTCTGCTAATTTCTCCTTGGGTAATCCCAACAATCTCAACAGACGTGGGAGTTGACCCAATAACGAGGGTGCGAGTTTCCCCCGTATCCCATCCGAGGAAGTGGGTCAGGCCCTCGTCGATTAGAATTTGATAAGTCTCGCGGCCTTCATCTGGCAACTTTCCTTCCTTCAGGTCAAGTTCAACCAGTGCCCCATTTTCTGTGGAAATGACGTCCATCCCATAGGCCAAGATTACTCTTGAATCATTAACTGCATTTGCTGGGAAAGTAATGATTCTCTCGTGGTAAGCTCCCTTGTCATCTGCCCACTGGATAACTCCGTCCTCCCCCCCGAACAACACAGTGGCCTGAAGGTCCCAGTTCTGATCATCTTCAACGGATCCAACCGTAATTTCTTCCATGGATGACATCATCAGAGTTATGCTTCCGAACAGTAACATGGAGAGTCCGACTGCTAGGAATGTGAAGGTTAACCTTGTTGGCTTCCTGATGCTAGACCTAATAGTCAAACCTGCAGTTGCGGGAAGGCTGGAAGTGATTTTCTGTATCCTCCTGGAAGAGATTCTGATTTCGTGCTCCCCCCTCATTACCTGTAGAGGCTGAAGCCTGGATGCCTGGATAGCTGGTAGTATTCCCGAGAAAAATACAACTCCTACTGTTACGGCTACGATCTGCATTACAATAGAACCAAGATCCGTGGATTGGAGAATGGGGATGCCCATGAATTCCTCATAAAATGCCAACATCCATGGTGCTCCCAGATAAACCCCCAGAAGCGCCCCCAACGAAGATCCCGTGACTCCGAGAGATAGTGGCATCAGGACGTAGGATGGCATTATTGCCCATCTTGGGACTCCTAGTGTCCCCAATACTGCTATCTCCCTAGATTGAGACTGGACTAGTCTCTGTAGGCTGAGGAATAGCGTGATGCCAGCAATGGCTGCGATCATCCCGGTTATTGGGAGGTAAAATTGCATGGCGCCCTCGGCATCGGCCCGTAAGATTTCCACCGAGAAAACTTGGGAACGATCGTAAACCAGAAAAGTTGAGTCTACTGAATTGGAGACGGTCTCATCAATCCCCTCGATGATTAGGGAGAGTGCGGGACCATCGTCCTCATCTGTAGTTGGAATATTGTAATCTGGAGTTCCCAAGACGTCTATCAGGAGCAGGTTCGATGAGCCACTACTGAGGTTAGCGAGCCTCTCAAGCCCTTCTGATGATAGGTATCCTGTAGCCATGGTTCCTGGATCAGCTGGGAATATGGATCCCTCTTGTGAGAAGTATAGGTGATTGGAATGGAGCCCTATTCCCACAACTGTGAAGTTCATTCTACCGGATCCGGCACCTATGGTCACGGTGTCACCCAATGAGACGTTCATCCCCGATGCAACACGATCGTCAACGACTATCTCGGATTCCCCCGTAGCCATCCTACCTGGACAGCAATTGTGCTCAGGCATCCACACCCGATCTACGAATCCCTCGTCAATTCCGTGCCACACGGCTGGAACTAGCTTCTCTTTCTGAATCCCGTTCTCTGTAACTTTGTGGAACATAGTCCCATCGAGTCTTAGTCGGGGCTCGCATTCGTTCAGAATCAATTCAGAATCCGGCCAATTGTTGGCAATCTCCTCGCAAAGAGATTCTGACCTTGCACCGTCCCAAATACTGCTTGGATTCTCTACCCATACGTCTGGAAGATTTACTCCTTGTTCGGAGTCTTCGTAGATCTCGTCGTACATCCCTGAGACTGTATGTGCGTATGCGGCGAAGGATACCCCGGCAAAAACTGCAACCACTACCATAAGTACGACTGCAAATAGTCTGGTCTTTGATCTCATCATACTCCTTGCGAGGCGCTTGTTTAGTAGGGCTAGCATTGCTTCACCTATCCTACTTTCTCGTCGGATATGATTTTGCCACTATCGATCCTTACCACTCTTGTAGCGAACTGTACAAGTGACTCGTCGTGAGTAACGAAGACGCAGGTGATTCCCTCGGACTCGCAGGCCCTTACTAGAACCTCCATTACTACCGAAGAGGTCTTGGAATCTAGATTACCAGTCAACTCGTCCCCTAGAAGTAGCGTTGGTCTCTTGGCTAGGCTCCTAGCTATGGCCACCCTCTGCTGCTGGCCGCCGCTTATCTCGGCAGGAAACCGATCTACCTCGTTCTCGAGCCCTACTAAGGCTAGTAGATTTCGGGCTCTATCCATGTCCCGGCCCCCAGATAGTTCCTGGATTAGTAGGAGGTTCTCGAGCACGGTGAGATCCTGAAGGAGGTTGAAGAACTGGAAGACGTAACCAATGTTTTCCCTTCTGAAAGTGGTCATAGCCTCTGAGTCGTTCCTTGGTACCTCTATTCCGGAGAAGGAGTAGCTTCCAGATGTGGGGCTGTCCAATGCTGACAAGCAGTTCAGCAGAGTGGTCTTACCGGATCCCGATGGGCCTAGCAAGATGATTCTCTCCCCCTGCTGGATTTCTAGGTCTATCCCATCCAGAGCTCTAACTGTTTCAGAGGCCATTTTGTAGTGCCGATGCATTGCCTGAATGCTTACTAGTTGCCGCCCCGATTCATTCATAATCCATGCGAATCGGTGCGCATATTCAAACTGACTCGTCGTAAATTACTCCGATGCACCACCAAAGAAAGCCATCGAGTCGCGGAATAGTTCCTCTCTTCGGTGCCTTTTGTTGTCCCTGATTTTTAGCCATGTGAATAGTATGGCTAGGAGGATGATGAACGGTATTAGAGCCTCGGCATGGTATCTCTCCATCACTTCAATAATTCCCCTAGCCGTATACGCCCAAGTGACTGATGCAGCAGTTCCTCCTATGAAGCAGGCCGCGAGGACCCTTTGGAATCTCATTCTGGCAACTAATCCGAGCATCGCCCCCACTAGAACGCCGCTGGCCATGAAAGGAATCCAGACGAACACTATCAGGCCCCAGAAACCGTACCTATCAATCCGAGACCGGTTCTTGTGGGCTACGTACTCGACCGAGGAGAGGATATCTCCCATGAAGGGGTTCTGGAGGAGGGCCCCGGGGATCCCCCCCCTTTTTGCGACCATAGCCTCCCCTGTGAGTTCCTCAGACCCCTGTTCTACCCTTCCCGCTACTGCCCTATCGCCGAGAGTTGACTTCTCGTTCCTTGCGCTGACTACCAAAACCCTGCCCTCTAAGTGATTCTCGAGATCTGAGCCGAGGTGCTCCCTGAGATCACCCTGCAGATTCTGGTAGTTCGGCTTGAATAGGAAGTAAGCGAACTTTGTTACTGGCCTGTAGATGACCCTGACGAAGACGGCGTCCTCGTCAGCCATTATTGCGGAGCCGTAATCCACCACATCGTTCTTCCTGAACCACCTAGACATGCTATCTCTGAAAGCCTCCTCCAGATTGCCAAACTGACCCATCCTGGAGAAGAACTCGGTGTAGTCTTCGCTCATCTCTATTTCCTCCCAATCTTCCGGAGAAATATCGGGTCTGTTGCCCAAACTTCCGGCCTCAATTTGAGAGTGGTTAGGGACTGACTTAAGCTGCAATGGCCTCATCTCCCCGAAGATTCTGAATTCTGCTAGGATGTCTTTGATCAGGGTTCCCTTAATCTCTATTGGGGAGACAATGGTTCTCCTTGTGTTTCGGTATTGGAGAAATACGTCAACCGATATGGCCCTGTCTTGTATTTTCATCGCTTCCAGATCCGGTCTGATGTGGAGTCTTTTGCTTGCTGATTCTACCGTTCTCTGAATTAGTCTGGCCATTTGCTCGCTTGAAAGAAGGTCGTCGCTATCCCTATGATAGAGCCTGTGCATCAGGGGGTACTGAACACAGAGGAAAAACACGGACATACCAAGTGAAACGATTGCCATGTACCATGGTGGGACTTCAGCGCTCCCCCCGGTGAGCATCGCCGTTTCCCTACCTCCAACCCACTCTGCGAACATTAGAGCCCATCCCCATGCACCCATTTGCTGAGTCGTTAGGCACGATCTGGTTACATCGTCGAACTTCTCCATTTTCCTATGAGTCTCTCCTGATCCAAAAATTGACGATGTTGTGTCGGTCTCCAATGAAATTTCCAGCTCCTTAAGCACGGATTGGTCAAATCCGGATTCGTTCCTGATTTCCATGAGTTCCCAATCGGAAAGGGACTTCCAATCCTCAGAGGGATTGTTTGTGAATATCACCTCAATAGAGACCCAGTAAACCCCGTCGTTTATCTCATGATGATCTAATGTCAGAGAGATATCCCCATTGGAGGCGTGAACCATCGTCTCATTTTGGATTGAGGCAAAAATTGCCGATGGTGAACCGGAAGGAACATTGTGACTGACAATCCTGAGATCATTATCCTGATCCACCCAAGTATGAATCCATAACTCACCTCTTCTATCGGTGCATTCCGAGGAGTCGAGAGGGGTCCCAGATAGTGATTGGTCAATCTTGATTGATTCCCCTAGGACCAATCCGGAAGATGCTACCGATATAAGGCCGAAGAAAACTATTCCGGAAATGATTCCGAAGACTAAGGTGTAGTCATCGAAAGTCTGCGGAAAGATCGTATTCACCAAGAATCGCTTGCCTGGATTCTCTCTTCTCTCCCTTATTCTGTCCAGTTCGATGTCTATCCTATCTACTGAGTCCTCTACGTGACTTGGGGGCAATTGTTCGGTTTCATCTGTGGGTGGGGCTTTTCTGTTTGGCTCGCCAGAACCGTCATCCCCCACCATGAGCAAAAGAGGAGCCGGTGAGCTATATGTGTTGTTTGGCAATTGAATCTATAATTCTGCATAGGTAGAATGTACTGTAGTGATTTGAGAAAAAATTGTTTGAAATTCGATTATTGAAGAAGGCAATTTTAATGTCCTCCTACATAGTAGGAGGACCATGCCTAGTGGCAACGCGGGGAGGGCGCGCCTATCTTTCCTGCTAGTGTCGCTAATGATTCTTCCAAGCGCTTTGTCACTCGGGATGCTGGGTTCAGAAACGATACTTGAGCTGGAATCAGGTGCTTCTAGGGAGACTAAAGAAGCATTAATCGGCTCTAGTGAGAGCGAACTTGGAGTTCCGGACTATGACAATCCAGCTCACGGCTGGGCTAGCGAAAGAGGGAATGTTGGCGAGGCCTCTCTATTCTACCGAACGGCCTCCTATGTGCCAATACAAGACTGGACTAAATTGACTGGGGAGAGGGAGGTAGTCGGATGGCACACTCTGGGGCACGATTATCCAGTTCCATCCCACTGGAAGTCCGAACTAGCAGATTTGGGTATGGAGTGCAGGACATTCTACGCACCACAGGGATTCCACTGCAACGTTCCGGGAATATCCCCGGCTACTCTAATGGAAGCAGGAGTAATCGGTATGTTCCGACTTGATTCTACGGACAAGATCGCCCCGGACTTGCTGCCCACACTCGACGGCTCTTGGAAGAGCAACTCGTTGACCGTAGGAGAAAAGCACGTGCTGAACGTAGTTCTCGCCGGCTCTGGCCACCTGTCAGACCTGGCAAAGACGGGTTTGGAGATTAGGGACTTCCGCTCTGACAGATTCGCAGAGTTGGTCCTAGACGAGAAGGGAGTGGGGCAGTTGGTATCTCTGAATTTCGTCGAGTGGATAGAGCCCAAGTACCCCAACCAACTGGACAACGAAGCAGCGGTCGACATCGTCAACGCCGACTGGGTGTCAGATCCGGACAATATGGGAAGCGACACTCTGTCGGGATCAGGGATTATTGTCGGGGTAATGGATTCTGGCCTCGACGAAGCGGTAGAGTGCAGCAGCCTTGCCCACTGCACGACTGCTAACGCCGACATCATGGCAGACTTCTTTGGCAGGATCAGAGGGGTGGTTTCCTACACATGCGGTTCTTGTTCTGACGGACCGGAGGACCCACATGGGCACGGCACACACGTAGTTGGCTCTGTATTGGGCAATGGAGCGAACTCAGGGGACGGGGAAGACAACAGTGGAGTTGCGACGAGCGCGCAACTGTTCATGCAATCGGTTCTTACTTCCGCCGGGGGGCTCCAATCAGTCGATTACGAGGACTTCTTCCAAGAGGCTTACGACGCGGGTGCAAGGGTCCACACCAACTCATGGGGTAAGGGCCCAGACGCTTGCGGAAACTCAGGATGCTCCGGATCATGGGCCTACTACAGCTCTGACACAATGGAGCTCGATACAGAGGCCAACAACTTCGAGGACCTGACCATCCTGTTTGCCATGGGCAACGATGGGATGGATTGCAACTACAACTCTTGGGATATGACCACCTGTACAGGTGGAAAGGACGGCGAGATAAATCTGGGCGCCATGAACAGGCAGGCAACAGCCAAGAACATCCTCTCCATAGGCGCCTCTGAGAACTTCCGCCCAGATCAAACCAGGCAATACCAGACATTCTGTACAAACAACGTAAATTGCCCCAAGCCGTGGTCTGACGAGAGGCACGGGACCAATCCGATTGCGATAGACGCGACCGCAGATGAGCCTGAAGGCATGGCTGCATTCTCCAACAGAGGCCCAACAAACGACAACAGGATAAAGCCCGATCTAGTTGCTCCGGGAACGTATATCCTTTCCACCTGCTCAAGCGAGGCCGATGGCAGCGCCGGTACTTTCGGATCTTGTGCGATGCCGGGCGGGAACGGGTACTACGATGGGTCTTACACCTTCAAGCGTGGGACCTCGATGGCCACCCCCATTACCGCAGGCGCGGTTGCTCTCCTACTGGAGCACCTGAACAACATAGGGGCTTACAACTGTAAACTCACAATGGGCCCAACGAACAACAACTGCCCTGATTCAGCACTAGTGAAGGCAATACTGAGCGCTGGTGCTCATGACATGGACGGGCAGTACTCATCTGGAGGAGATGGCGAAAACGGGGCTGTTGAGTCGGCCCCAAACAACCACGAAGGTTGGGGCAGAGTCGATCTGCAAGGAGCGGTAGGGACCGGTTTCACCTCTGGAATAGAGATCACCACCTCTGAGAGCCACTCATTCATGCTAACAATACCTTCCACGGGCCTAGAGAGCTTCAGAGTGGTCCTGGGTTGGAACGATCCAGTCAACTCGGCTTCCTCTGGGAAGCAGCTAATCAATGATTTGGACATTCACTTGAAGAGCCCTAGCGGGGCTCTGCAGAGCTACTCAAACGATGACCTGAATAACCTAGTAGGAATCACCATCGGAGACTTCCCAGAAGCAGGAAACTGGGAAGTCATAGTTACCGGGGAAAACGTCGCAAGCGGCCCTCAGAAGTACTACATCGCATCCAGCGCTGGAGTGTTCACTGACATGAGGCACCCTGTATCCGACGAACTTAACGAACCCGGGTTCCAGTCGGGGTCAATCTTCACCGAGACGACGATGTCAACGGGAGAAAACCACATTTGCACGATTTTCGACGACACCTCCCTACAATGCTGGGGGGACAACTCGTTCGGCCAGCTTGGGGACGGGACCACAACAGACAGACTGACCATGACCCAAGTAGGGCTGGATGAAGGCAGGACCGCTGTATCCATCAGCGCTGGTAGATCTCACTCTTGCGCGATCCAAGACAATGGCGAACTGGTGTGCTGGGGTAGAAATAACTTCGGCCAGCTTGGGGACGGAACCAATGGCCAATCTAACTCTCCCGTTGAAGTGGGTCTTTCTGGAGTTCCTGTGCAGTTATCTTCTGGCGACTGGCACTCGTGCGCAATCCTGAATGACGCCAGCATAGAATGCTGGGGCAAGAACGTTCACGGGCAGCTTGGGGACGGGACAAACTTAGACAGCAGCGAGCCCGTCTCTGTTAGCCTATCGGGGGGCAAGGCTCTAGCAGTATCCGCAGGGGCCAATCACACATGTGCCGTTCTAAACGACTGGTCGTTGAAGTGCTGGGGGGCAAACGACAATGGTCAGCTTGGAGTCGGATCTACGGCATCTAGCAATTCACCCTCTTCTGTAACGGCTGGGGGGGATGTGGTGGCAGTATCTGCCGGAGGTTACCACACATGCGCCCTATTGGCAGACTCCAACATGAAGTGCTGGGGAGGCAACTCTAACGGTCAACTCGGGAACGGGGGAACCAACCAGCAAAATGACGCGTCCTCAGTAGTTTACTCCCTAGGCGGGGTGACCTCGATACGGGCTGGTTCGGATCACACCTGTGCGATTGACTCAAGCAGAATGCTATACTGCTGGGGCAGTAGCTCCGAGGGTCAGGTTGGGGATGGCAGTACCTCAAACCAAGTGACTAGCCCCTCCACTATTGACCTGGGTCAGAGCCTAGGGGCCCTGTCAGTATCAGCAGGAGTTTCGTTCACATGCGTGGTAGCCACCAACGACTTGCCCAGGTGTTGGGGAGGGCATGGTTCTGGGACCCTCTCCCTGGGGTCCTCGCCGTCGGAGTTTACCATTCCTAGGTGGACATACATCAGCTCGTCCGAGAGGGACCTCAACGACCCCCCTGATAGCGTGATGAACATATTCGAAGTAAACGTG
>MDTE01172441.1_pt1 | contig 20308 bp, 19 predicted proteins | sample 811231 | NCBI WGS metagenome assembly MDTE01 (sample SAMN05326651, study PRJNA326480) | marine metagenome | isolation source: seawater | place: Indian Ocean: Red Sea | collected 2010
ACGCTTTCGTCCTTGGATCCTACAGCCCAGCCTCCGCCATGAATGTACAGCAGTGTTGGTTTTTTACCTTTACCATCATTTACCCACCAAGGGTCTTCGCCTATAAATTCGTCTGGTAGGTATACATCTAAACGGAGTTCATTATCCCCCACAGTTCGGTAAACTATGTCATGCTTCACAAGTCCCAAATTTAATGCCGCATTTCGGTCGATGGTTTGAGTGGGGCGGGAGGCGCAGCCGATGGACATAACGATCGTGACGATGGCGATGAATTTCACCGCTGGGCTTAAAGCAGTAATAATTAGGTATAAAGAAATGTTTTTCATAATGCTTGTTCAAAGAAAAGATTACTGACTCCTGATAAAGATGCCAGTTGGGATTTGGAGGGTAAAAAGAATCGCTGAGTGCGTTTCCCCTCGACCGTTGCAGAAACACACCACCTGGGGTTGCCGTGGTTGATGACCTTCCGAATCGTCACAACTTTTCGCTAACATCCGCTAACAAAATTTGACGGAATTTAGCGCAAGAAGTGTAACACGGGTTTTTTCAAAAAATGAAAAACAGGGGGAAATAAGAGAAAAATGGAGCGGGTGAAGAGACTCGAACTCTCGACAGTCACCTTGGCAAGGTGATGCTCTACCAACTGAGCTACACCCGCTCCCAAAAAGCGGAGGCAGAAACTAACGAAAATAAGATACTTTGCAAATTTTTTTTAGAGTTCCATTACACTGAATATTGTAAATAATTGGATAAACCTAAAATAATATATATGAAATCGGTTCTATCTAGAAACCATTAGGATTTCCTTCTAATCCATATTAATTTTACGGATAGTTTCAGTTTATAGCAAAAACTACATTGAAGTCTGATGAGCCCGTAAAAGCATATGTTGGCGATAAAAAATAAGATTTTGACCATTAATCTTGAATATAAAACTACAAAAAACACTTGGCCTTGGAGACGTATTAAGGTTTCCTGCTTTTCGGATTTCGCATGAAAATTATGATGATCACTAGAGGTATCTTTTTAACCGGACTAATTCTGGGACTGTTGGCCATGCCTAGTCTGCAAGCTCAGGACAAAAAAGAAGAAAAAAAGGAAGAGAAGAAGGAAGAAAAGCCAAAGCCAAAATCGGTTTTTAAGGACAAAGCACTGGAGGAAGGTGTACGAAAATTTGTATTCGCCAAACGATATAATAAGGATCCCTTGGTAGAAGCAGATTTGATTCATCTATCTACTATCAAGGTTACCAATGCAGGCATCAAAGACCTAAGCGGTCTTGAGAAATGTCGTGCATTAGCGTCTCTTGATCTTGCTGGAAATAACATTACAGATTTTAGTGCAATCAAGGATCTCAAGCGCATTCAATATTTGAATCTAGCCAAAAACAAAATTGAAAACATTGCGCCAATCGCTGGATTAACTGCTCTTCAGTACATCGAACTTTCTAACAATCGAGTAAAGGATTTAAGCCCACTCGAAAAACTCAGCAACATGCGATCTCTATATCTCTCGAATAATCGTATTAGTGATTTCTCTCCAGCTCTTAAACTTAGCAAGCTATGGTCACTTTATCTTGATCACAATCAGGTTACTAAACTTGATGGCATAGCATCTCTCAAAAGCCTGACGACCTTGTCAGCTGGAAACAATGAAATCGCCGACCTCAGTCCTTTAAATGGACTAACTCGCCTACATTTTTTGTTTCTTGAAAATAACAAAATAGCCAATCTTGATGCACTCGTCACAATGGCTGGTGCTGACTACAAGGGACCGAAAAATTTTGCTCCTTTCCTTCGTCTTTATATGAAAGGCAACCCCATAGACGGTGCAACGGATAGCAGATTACATTTTGCTCGATTAATGAAATTCGGTGTCCGTGTAGAAACGCCACGGCAACCTGAACTAGTTACATTTAATAGCACTGGTTGGTCAGGTGAATTAACAGGCCAACAATTAAGTGCCTTTCAAAAAGACATTCTGCAACGATTTGACCTTGTCAAAGATGCCAAGATTAAACTTCAACTTAACGTCACTCCTGAAGACGGAATCACTAAACAAGAAGTAGACGAACTAAAAGCAGCACTCAAAAAGCTCGGGTTAAGCGATAAGGTTGACCTTAGCCTATAAAGATAAAATATAACTTTTAAATAAGCCCGAACGTTGTCTGGGCTTTTTTATTTACCAATTGCCATATTAAATTGGTCAATTTTCATTCCATTATCTGCAATTAATTGATATGGATTCCGCTCCGCCGGGATTAAATGTCGCGGCACATATCTTCCATGGCTGGGCATAATAAATGGTCTAAAGTTAAGAGGCAAAAAGGTGTTACCGACGCCAAGAAAGCTAAAGTATTTGCTAAGCTGGCACGAGAAATTGGGATAGCGGTGCGAGCAGCAGGCCCAGAGGCTGATCTTAATCCACGCCTACGCATGATCCTGCTTAAGTGCCGTAGTGCCAATATGCCAGCCGATAACATCGAGCGCGCGATTAAAAAAGCTTCCGGAGATGATGATGGTGCCAACTACGAAGAATTAACCTATGAGATTTTCGCACCTGGCGGTGTAGCTATACTTGTTCATGCGAATACAGACAACCGTAACCGTACCGCCTCTGATATTCGCCATGTAGTGACAAAAGCTGGCGGACAACTTGGCAGCGCAGGTGCAGTAACAAGGCTATTCGAAAAAAAAGGGCAAATCATTATTGATCGAGAAGCAGCCGAAGAAGATATGGTAATGGAGCTTGCTTTGGAATCCGGTGCCGAGGATTTTACTGCAGACGAAAATGGCTATGAAATCCTGACCGAACCAGGAAAATTTGAACTCGTTCACAAGTCGATCGAAGACAAAGGGATAGCAACTCTATCGGCAGAGATTACTTACATCGCCCTACAAACAACTTCCATAGATGAAGCAGGATCAGAAACTATTCAGCGTCTGGTAGACACGCTAGAAGAAAATGACGATGTCAGCGATGTATTCACCAACGCTGAATCAGCATAAAAAACACACTAGATTTTCAGCCCTATAATACGTTCTTTGTGACTATACACATTGAATTTTCCGTCTCTTAGGAAACCAATTAGTGTTTGCCCGCAGTCTTGAGCAACATCAACTGCTAGACTCGATGGAGCAGAGACAGCACAAACTATCTCTATGCGTCCCGCTAATGCTTTTTGTAGAATTTCAAATGATACACGACCGCTTACCATCAAAACACAACCCTCAAGAGGTAGAGAACCTTTCAAAATTGCATGCCCAAGAATTTTATCAACAGCATTATGGCGGCCAACATCCTCACGTAAAACTAGCAACTCTCCAGCGCTATCGAATAATGCAGCTGCATGCAATCCCCCGGTTTTATCAAACGTTGCCTGTTTAGACCTTAGTTTATCTGGTAAAGTGATGATGGTTTCAACACCGACTGTCGGCTCACACTTACTTAACTGTTCAAAATTATTTTGCAATGACTCAATTGAAGCCTTGCCGCAAAGACCACAGCTTGAACTAGCGTACACGTTCCGTTTCAGGCTCGCCAAATTAATCTCAACTTTAGGGGACAGGAATACATTTAATATATTTCCATGCAAAGCTGCATCACCCTGCTGACAGTGAGCAACCTCTATAACGTCATTCAGTCCGGATATCACCCCTTCTGACACCAAAAATCCAAGTGCTAATTCTTCATCATGACCGGGCGTACGCATGGTTATCACGACCGATTCTCCTTTAACTCTAATTTCAAGAGGCTCTTCCCGGGCCAGCCAATCATCCGTTTCCTGAACTAATGCACCATTAGCCCAGCGTAAAACACGCTTGGAAGTAGCACGTATTTCTTCTGGTTGATTTTCTATCGGGCACATGTCTCACCCGCCTGCTACCAGAAGCAGAGGCAAGAGGAAAGAAGGATTTGACATCATACACATCCAAAGCAAACTTTTGTAACTGATATGACTAAATACAAAACCATACTAATAAGCACGATAACCGGTATTCTTTTAATCGGATGCACCAAAGGTGAAAAAGCTGCAGCGGTTAGCGAACCCCTCGATCCAAGCATAGTTGCATACCCATTGGACACATGCCTCGTAGCAGACAAGAAGCTTGGAAGCATGGGAAAACCTCATGTGTTCGTTCATGAAAAAAGGCAAATTAAATTTTGTTGTATTGGCTGTGACGATGAGTTCAATTCTAATACAGAAAAATATATTAAAAAATTTGATCAGGCTGTCGCAAAAAACAAATCTTCCAACGAGAAACAGCCAATCGACAATAATACAAAAACAACAAAAAAATAATAATTCAGTTTATTTTAAATAACTGGTAATTAAACACTCTAATCGATTGGCTCTGGCTTTATCGCCAGTTAAAAAATTAACATTATATGAATAATACAAGTCGAAGAAATTTTTTACTTCATACCTCCATTGGAGCTGCTACCACCTCCCTAGGCATAGGCTGCTCCACAATACACAGTACTAGTCAAAAAACAGAACGCAAGCCAGTCATTATATCAACTTGGTCTTTTGGCAAACCAGCCAATGAGCTCGCTTTGCGAACATTGCAAGGAGGCGGTACAGCTTTGGATGCTGTCGAACAAGGTATTCGACTTGTTGAAGCATCAGGAAATACTTCTGTCGGCCTAAGCGGCAAACCAAATTCCGCAGGAGTAGCACAATTGGATGCCTGCATTATGAATGGGCCTGGACACAGCGCTGGTAGCGTCGCAGGCGTCGAAGGTGTTGTTCATCCGATTTCAGCTGCGAGGTTAGTAATGGAAAAAACTCCACATGTCATGCTTGTCGGCCGTGGTGCTCGCTGGTTTTCGGAACAACAAGGACTAAAGACAACAGATAATACTGAGGATAAAAAACGTTATGAAGAGTGGCTGACTAAACAAAAATATCTTTCACAACAAAAAAAGAAAAAACCTAACAACCACGATACTGTTACACTGATTGTACTCGACAAAAATGGAGATATTGCCGGCGGCTGTTCCACCAGCGGATTAAGCGGAAAAATACCAGGTCGAGTGGGCGATTCACCCATCATAGGGAGCGGACTATATGTCGATAACGAAGTAGGTGCTGCCGGGGCAACTGGAATAGGTGAAAATGTCATGCGCTATTGCGCTTCTTATCAAGTAGTCGAGAACATGCGGCATGGCATGTCCCCAACTGAGGCATGTGCAGCAGCAATTAAACGAATAGCACGAATTGACCCATTAGGAATGGACCTAGGGATAAATTTTATCGCCATCAACAAACGAGGTGAATTCGGAGCAGCAGGAACACAAGCTAACTTTCCCTACTCAATCACTACATCGGAATTCAGCGAAGTACGCAGAGGCCAAGCACTAAGTAAGGCTAACCAAAAAGAAGGCGGTAACGAAAAATAGAATAGAACAACAGGCCAAGTCTTTATCTCAGCAACTCTCCCAAACCTTTTTTATGAGCGTGAATACTCTCAATTTCCTTTGTGGATAAAGCACGGTTAAAACAGGCAAGTTCATCAAACAACCCCATATAGTATAGACCTATAAGTATACGATGCGGTTTATTTGCCCACGAAAATTGCTGATTCCAGCCAGATATACTGCCTTCTTTTTCTCCATTAAGAAATAATGAAGCGACACCGTCTTTTTTACCGGTATTGAACCGCTCCCATGTAAAGGCAACATGAGTCCACTCGTCCTTGCTAAACGGATTAGACTTGGCAGGAACCAGAGGCCGTTGCGGTTCAGGAATATCCTTGTTATTTGGATTCCATATTTTCTTATCCGCAAAGGCACCTAAACGAAATGACCGCGGATTACCATCTTTATTAAAATCCACGAAAAAGGAAGCGTCATTCCAAGTATTAGGGGTAATTTGAATAGGATCAACATATCCAGGATCAAGACCTTTAATCGGATCAACTTTAAGCCAAAAGCTTACAGTTCCACTCCAATTTTTTTCGTTAAACGAAAAATTTTTTGCTCCATCATAAAATAACCATTTAGCATTGCGCTTAGTGAAAAGAAGAGCATCTCCATTTAGTCCTTTTCCCTTAGCCAACTGTGTCACCCCACCAGTATGGTTCCCTTCTTTGGGTTGCTTATCGACAAGCGTAAAAAGTTGATTGTCTCCCTTGGCAATATCAGCATCGGTACCTTTATCAAAAGAAACGTAAAAAGTAAGTGCAGACTTAAACGAAGTCTCAGCAAGAGACAAATAAGAGAAACCAAAAACAAACCCCAGCAAAAGAATCAAAGACGAAGAACGTAACATTCAGAAACTTTGACTTACTACTCAATGAACAGCAAGCAAAGGAACAAAAAAACCGTGCTTAAAGCACGGCCTTTTGAAAAAATGGGCAAACTTAATTTACATTTTACCGCCATATACAGCGTTAGAACCAAGTTCTTGCTCGATTCGTAAAAGTTGATTGTATTTGGCTGTCCGATCACTACGGCTAAGTGATCCAGTTTTAATCTGACCAGCATTTGTTGCCACAGCAATATCTGCAATTGTAGAATCTTCAGTCTCACCAGAACGATGACTGATAACTGCGGTATAGTTATTGCAATGCGCCAATTCCACTGCATCTAAAGTCTCAGTAAGTGATCCGATTTGATTAACCTTAACCAATATGGAATTAGCAACTCCAGTATCGATTCCCTTTTTAAGAAATTTGGTGTTAGTAACAAATAGATCATCACCAACAAGCTGAACTCGATCACCTATTTTTTCGGTTAACAGCTTCCAACTTTTCCAATCATTTTCGTCACAACCATCCTCGATACTAATAATGGGATATTTGGATGTAAGTTCCTCGTAAAAGGAAACAAGATCAGAACCGGAAAGCTTTTCACCTGTACTTTTTTTGAAGATATATTTCTTCGTACCCTTGTTGTAAAACTCACTAGAAGCAACATCTAGAGCAAGAAAGATCTGCTTGCCAGGCTTATATCCTGCATCCTTAGTTGCTTTCAATATAGCCTCAATGGCATCTTCAGCACTATTTAGGTTTGGAGCAAAACCTCCCTCATCACCAACAGCTGTAGACAGCCCTTTCTTTTTTAGTACCGCTTTAAGTGAATGAAAAATCTCGGTTATTGCCTGCAGCCCTTTGCTAAAGGTATCAAAACCCTTGGGCATGATCATAAATTCCTGAAAATCAATAGGGGCATCAGAGTGTGCACCACCATTAATAACATTTGCCATCGGTACAGGCAGGACCTTTGAGTTCGGCCCTCCGAGATATTTGTAAAGAGACTGACCAAGAGCATCTGCTGCTGCATGAGCATTTGCCATAGACACGGCCAAAATAGCATTTGCACCAAGCTTGGATTTAGTAGGAGTACCATCGAGGTTAAGCATTGTGTTATCAACAGTTAACTGATCGGTCGCATCTAAGCCCTCAAGTGCCGGAGCAATTTTTTTAACAACGTTGTTTACTGCTTTATTGACACCTTTACCAAGATAACGGGTCTTTACGCCGTCTCGTAATTCAAGTGCTTCATTTTCACCGGTACTGGCCCCGCTAGGAACGGCGGCACGTCCAATTGCCCCTCCTCGAAGACCAACTTCTGCTTCAACCGTAGGATTGCCTCGTGAGTCAAGAATCTCTCGGGCCTGAATACTTTCAATTCTAGTCATGTCACAAATCGCCCAACACGGACGGGCCGGCATAATAGGTAGGAATTCGGTTCCGTCAAGCGACAGGTTAGTCGCAAAGCTTTCTCAAGCACTTAATCAAATATTATTATTTAAGTGAAATTTCTTCGCCAGCCTCACTCCATTTGACTGTAGCTGTAAACTTTCCGTTACTCCAGCTGCCCTCTTCTTTGCGCTGACCATTACTATACCAGTAAATAGCTTCCCCATCTGGATTACCGTTTTTCATATACACAGCACTACGTAACAATCCATTATCCCACCACATCTTCCATCGCCCCTCCTGTAGCCCGTTCTTGTAGGAACCCTCAGCCTGTTTCCAGCCTTCAATCACCCAACGTTTTACTCGGCCGGTATAAGGTTCGGACTCACCAATTACATACCAACGATTTTCTCTCAACTCCAATCGACTTTCCTCTTCAAAACGTTCACGATTGGAACTCCGTATTGATGGAACCGAAGGAGTTTGGACTGAAGACTGATTAGAGATTTCTTCCGACAATTTAATTTCAGTTTCGATTGATTCAGTAGCAGTAGACTCATCTGTTATAGGCTCACTAATCGAAGCAGTGGTATTTGTTTCGCTAACGGCTATGGATGTTATTTCAGTTTCAACCTGTTCAGACTTCTGAGGAGTAACCTGACCTTTTTCAAGATTTCCAACTGGCTCGCTCAATAACGCATTTGAAGATGACGAATCCAATTCCGAATTAGTAGTCGTTGAAACGGGAATCGGCTCAATCGAAGAAGAATCTTGTTTTGCTTCTGGCTCTAAAGGCTTCTCAGAGCCGCATCCTATTAGGAAGAGGGAAGTTAGCAGTAGGCATACAGTCAAATATTTCACCTCACAAAATTCGCCAAGTTCATCCCTGATAGCAAGGCGCGATTCGCATGTCTAGGAGATTAATCTAAGAATAAACATCTATTCGAACAATCGCTAACCGAATATGAAATTTAATAGTGTGTATTTTTTCTCTATAGAATAAGGCAAACTACAATCTAAGGACCCTGTTAAAGAATAAGGCTTAAAAGAATTATTTTTGCACTTCTTCAGTAGTTTTAGTGGATGAAGGCACTTCGGGATTTTGTTTCGTTTCAACTGAATTAGTCGACACCACTTTTAAACCATCAAGCCAACTGGTCTCCTCAATTTTGCCCCCTTCTTCATCATATTGAACCCAAACCCCATCGCGATTGCCATCTTTGTAGCTCCCTTCCCAATGAATTTGCCCATTAGAATGCCACTGCTTCCAAGGACCTGTAGCTTTACCATCTATAATCTGACCTTGCTGTGCTTTGCTTCCATTAGGATGATATACAAGCCCTTCACCGGTATAGACATTCGACTCTCCAGTCTTGTAATACAGGCCATCATTGCCACGCTTCACACCAACTTCCTCTCGCCTAGTTTGCAAAAACAAGACAGCCAAGATAGCCAAGACTACTACAATCCACTTCATAAGAGACAACCATACTTGCGATTATTAATTCCTGCAAAGTAAATCCATAAACCTTATGAAGTGTTTGGCTTAGGTGGAATTTTCTTCTCCATACAGTCCTGCTGATGGACACTGTCCAGCCATGTCAGAAAACTTGTTTGACTTAACCGGAGATGTAGCAGTTGTAATCGGCGCCACCGGAGCATTAGGAGGAGCGTGTGCTTTAGCCATGGCTAAAGCCGGAGCAAAGATTGCCGTAGTTGGCCGTAATTCTGAACGAGGGAAAGTAAGGGTTAATGAAATCACCGATGTTGGCAGACAAGCACAATTCTTTAATTGTGATGCCATGAACCCTGCAAGTTTGAAATCTTGCCATGAGGCAATTGTAGAAGCTCTTGGCCTGCCTACTGTACTTCTTAACGCCGCAGGCGGTAATGATCCTGATGCAACTGTGACTCCAGAAATGCCGTTCGAGAATATTCCACAACCTGCTTGGACAAAAGTATTTGACCTAAACCTTGTCGGTGGATTCTTACTTCCATGTCAGGAGTTTGGGCCAAAAATGTGTGAACGCGGCAAAGGCAGTATAATCAACATCGCTAGCGTCACATCTCACCTCCCACTCTCAAAAGTAATCGCCTACTCAGCTTCAAAAGCAGCTGTACTTAGTGCAACACGTTTTTTGGCGAGAGAATGGGCAAACAAAGGAGTACGAGTAAATAGCATTACTCCCGGATTTTTCCCTGCTGAGCAAAACAAAAAACTCTTATTCAATGAAGATGGCACACCGAGCGACCGAGCAAAGTCAATATTTGGGCATACACCGATGAATCGATTTGGAGACCCAAACGAACTGGCAGGAGCGGCGGTTTACCTTGCAAGTGAAAAAGCAGCAAGCTTTGTCACTGGATCTGACATTGTCGTCGATGGCGGCTTCTTAAGCCAAACAATTTAATACGACGTGGGACTGATATCTAAAAAAGTTTCGAACGGAAAGCTGCTCAGCTCAACTCAGGCAGTTGAGGTTGTGGCTAAAGCTATGCCTAAAACAGATTTCTCCAATTGCAGGGTGCTGTTGATCATACCTGACGCCACACGCACCGCACCAGTTGGCACAATGTTCAAGGCGATACATAACCAAATAGGAAGTAGTGTATCAGCTCTTGATATCATGATTGCTCTTGGCACACATCAGACAATGAGTGAAGCAGCAATTGAGCAGCGGTTGGAAATCTCACACAATGAACGCATAACCAAATATTCCAAGGTACAATTCTTCAATCATGCTTGGGAAGATCCTAACGAACTAAAAAACATTGGAACAATTTCTGCCAATGAAATTAGTGACTTAAGCGGTGGATTGTTCGAGATGGATGTTCCGGTTGAAATCAATACCAATTTGTTTAACTACGACCAAATCGTAATAATAGGCCCTGTTTTCCCTCACGAAGTTGTCGGGTTCTCTGGTGGGAATAAATATCTTTTTCCTGGTGTTGCTGGACCTCAAGTCCTCAATTTTTTTCACTGGCTAGGAGCAGTCATTACCACTCCAAAAATCATCGGACACAAATGGACCCCCGTCCGTAAGGTTATCGATCGAGCTGGATCAATGGTAAAAATACCAAAACTTGCTTTCTGCATGGTAGTCGAAAATGACGGGATGTGCGGGCTTTTTGCCGGACCAGTGGAAGAAGCTTGGTCTGCCGCTAGCGATCTCTCTGCCGAGCGTCACATAATCACTAAAAAAAATCCATTTCATACTATCGTCGCTTGCGCACCGGAGATGTATGATGAAATTTGGACTGCTGGTAAATGCATGTACAAACTCGAACCTGTGCTGGCCGACGGGGGCGAACTAATTATTCACGCACCCCACATAAACGAGGTTTGTATTACTCATGGCAAAACTATTGATAAAGCAGGATACCACTGCCGTGACTACTTCCTTAAGCAATGGGATAAATTCAAAGATTTGCCTTGGGGCGCCCTCGCCCATTGCGTTCATGTGAAAGGCTTAGGGAAGTATGAAAACGGCGTTGAGACACCTCGAGCCAAAGTGACTCTAGCCACGCAAATTACGGAGACTAAATGTCAGGAGATAAATCTAGGCTACCGTGATCCGAAAACAATCAATCCACAGGATTTTGCGAATCGCGAAGACGAAGGTATTCTAATGGTACCTCACGCTGGTGAACGCCTCTACCGCCTATCCAATCCTCCTAACTGGGCATAGCTGATGCCAGTTCCATATTCTCGACTAAAGAAAATCGACTTTCCCTGTGCTTAATGAATATTGGGCACCAACTACATGTAATCCCTCGTTCTTTATTTGATCACTAAGGATTTCGGAACCGCTTCGAAGTTGCTCCACCGAATGAAGGATATTTGCCCGTACCGCACGATTAAGCAGTTCTTCTTCTTCCAAGCCCAATTTTATTAGCGGCTCCACAGCAGGTTTAAGACGATTAACAATTGAACTCAGATTTTGAGAACAAGACGTCGGAGGCTGACATATTTGATCGATCGTGGCAGATACCGCACCACAACCACTATGCCCCATCACTACAACCAACCTCGTGCCAAATTGTGATGTTGCATACTCAATACTACCTAACTGAGAAGGAGCAACAATGTTACCTGCCACCCTAACCACGAACAGATGTCCCAAACTATAATCAAAAACAATCTCAGCTGGGACACGTGAATCCGAACAACCTAATATGATCGCAAAAGGTTCCTGCCCGGATTGAAGTTGAATTCGACGATCAGAATTAGCCAAGGATTCCAAAAGAGGACTCCCAGAAACAAAACGTTTATTGCCCTCTTTTAATTTATTAAGCGCTTCCTGTGCAGTAATCATTGTAGACCTCCATCAGACCAATTTTGTACTGCACGAACTAATGAGCGAACTGCAATTCCGGATGCACCTTGAGGAGCATTCGGCTGCGCTTTATCTAGGTTAGCTGTACCAGCTATATCCAGATGAACCCAAGGTGTAGAATCAACAAACTGCTCGAGAAACTTGGCTGCAGTAATAGTTCCTGCTTTTCGATCAGTACCAGCATTTCTCAAGTCTGAAAGATCACCCTTCATGGGCTCCAAATAGTCATCATTCATAGGCAATTGCCAAAATTGCTCACCTATACTTTGACCTACAGCCTTAATATGATCCTGCAGAGACTGAGAATTCCCCATCATACCAATGTTTATCGCTCCCAAAGCTATGCTTACAGCCCCGGTTAAAGTCGCCGCATCTATAAGATGCGTTGCTCCGTGTCGCACAGCATAAGTGAGAGCATCTGCCAAAACCAAACGCCCTTCCGCATCGGTATTAATAACCTCAATGGTCTTGCCGTTCATGGCTTGAACAATATCGCCGGGACGAGTTGCAGTGCCACTTGGCATATTCTCAACCAATCCAAGTATACAACTGACACGCTGTGGAATATTTAGCCGCGCAATCGCAGTAATGGCTCCAAACATTGTTGCTGCACCAGCCATATCGTACTTCATTTTTTCCATTGAATTAGCTGGCTTCAGCGACAACCCACCAGTGTCAAATGTCACACCTTTACCAACTAAAAACAGGTGCGAATTGTTAGCTGCCTCAGCCGGATTCCAATCCAATCGAACCAACCTTGGCGGCCTCTCAGAACCTTTGGCAACACTCAAAAACGAACCTGCACCAAGTGCCTCAAGGCCGGGCTCATCCAGAACCTCTGCTTTAAGCCCTGCAGCGATTCCCATGGATTCAGCCATCTCTGCAAACTCGACTGGGCCTAGATCATTTGCAGGCATATCTACTAACCGACGAGTCAAATTAACAGATTCACCAACTACAATTCCGGCATCAAACTCAGATTGATTAGCCCCCGGTGCAATAATAAGAATTTCATCAACTGCGGACAATGTATCGTCATTCTTATATTTTGGACGTTCATAACTTCCGTAAACACATCCCTCACTCAAGGCACGCACCAAACCCCCATCACTCAAAGCAAAAGCTATTCGATTAAATTTACGCTTCTGTGCAGCCCTTAAAGCTTGGCCTGCCATAAAAAATGCCTGATTTGCATCTAAACCACTCCCAACACCCATAAGTATCAGGCGACTTGCTGCAAGGCCACTTGGTTCGTGCAAAATAGTTAATTCACCTCGTTTACCAGTTATCTCACCAGATTGACGCAATCTAGCCACTAATTCTTCTGTACCTTTACTGAGGGATATACCCCCATCGAGCGGAACGAAAACAGCATCACACTTTAGATCAGCCAGCGGTCCATCATGTAAACGAATATTCATAATGCACCCCCATCATCCGGGGCTAATGCCAAGATGTAAAGAGGCTAAGAAGCAATACTATTTATCGGCAAGAACCAAACGAGATTTTAGATTATATCGCTTACCGGAAGTTAAAGTTATATAGAATTTTTCGCCAACGGTTTTTTCTAGGTTAATATCATAGAATAACACCTTACTTTTACCAATGACTTCAGCAACTTCACCCTGAACTACAAGTGCTGTCGCCTCATCAATACCAACCCCCAAAAGATGTCGATATCGGCGGATCACCGGCAGAAGATCATTCTGGCGTTTACGTGCAATCAAATGTTGATCGATTGCTGAATTACGAAGAAAACCAAAGCCTTCTTCATGCCCAGGAGACATCATAATATGATTACCTTCAGGTGCACCACGAACCAAATAGGAACCCTGAATCGTCGCACCTGCAGAGCTGCCTCCAATAACACCACCTCTCTTGAGCACATCATGGAATGCCTCTTCAGTCTTGGTTCCAAGATAGGCATCAGCCAAACGCCATTGACGTCCTCCTGCAAACCAAACCGCGCGAGCATCTTTTAAAACTGATACAAATTCTTCTTTGTTTGCCTCTTTCGGATCCCGAGTATGAAGCAAATGCACATTGGTCCCTCCAGCCTTCTTAAACATACTTACAGACCTAGTAGATTCATCATACGACTTATCTGCACCAGCTGTAGGAACAACAACAAGTTTAGCATCCCGTCCACCTGCCGCGTTAAAAAAACGATCAAAGATTATCTTGGGCATTCCGCCTCCCCCAACAATCACCAACGTTCCATTTGCTGGACCAGTAGTTGATTGTTCAGTATTAAACGTTACACATCCCTGTGAAAACAGATTAACGGTTAATAATAATATCAGAAATCGAAACCTCATTTTCCACGCTTAATCAAAATAGGTTTTGCGTTAAATTTAGGCAAGTAATCCATTAATTTTAACTTCACCTCGGCTAGATTTGGATCCTTGGCTAGATTATTCCACTCATGTAAATCGGTTTTGTGATCATACAATTCCTCACCACCGTCAGCGTAACGGATATAGCGATATCTGCTCGATCTAACGGCATGATTTCCCCTGCCTTGTGTGGTAATAACAACTCGACCGGTTTTTTCCTTAGGCTTGATTAAGCTTTTCACCAGACTACTGCCCTCAAGTTTTTGCGGCGGCGGCTTCAAGCCACATAATTCAACAAGTGTCGGATATAGATCTAAGAGACTTACAGGTGAATCGCAGCGACTACCAGCCTTGGTACGACGCGGATCAACAATAATCAAAGGGACATGAGTGGCATCTTCCCATAAAGCAAACTTCTCCCAGTTTTCCTTTTCACCAAGTTGATAACCATGATCACCCCATAAAACAACAATAGTATTATTGGACAACGGCCCACTATCCAATGCCTTTAGCAGAGATCCAACCATGTCATCAGCAAAAGTAAGTGAAGCCAGATAACCCTGCACTGCCTTTTTCCACTGTTCATTTTCAATAATCCACTTATGCCAGTGGCGCTTTGCCATGGCCTGTCCGGCAGATGGAAGATCATCAAGATCATTAGATAAATGTGCGGGCAATTGAATTTCATCAAGCGGGAAACGATCAAAATAATGCTGAGGCACATACCACGGAACATGAGGCCTATAGATGCCAACAGATAAAAAAATTGGCTGCTTGTGTGTTTTTGTTAATTGCTTTGAAGCCCAATTCACAACCTTGGCATCAGCCATATCCGGATTTGAAATCTGTAACGGTGCCCAATCGAAGTGACCTCGATAAAACCTTTTATTACTATTCACCGGCCAAATTTCAGGAACAACCTCCTCAGGCATCTGCTGTGTCTTAGACGGAAAATAATCATCCCACGCAGCAGGATCAGGATAACCTTTAAGATTCTTCTTATCAAAAAACGTGTGAGCATGAAACATCTTGCCAGCACCCATAGTTAGATAGCCATTGTCCTTGAATTGGCGTGGCAAAGTAACAGCATTCTTTAACAAAGGAGCCTGACGCCAATCATGAGAATTTACATAAATACCGGTTGTGGAAGGACGCATACCCATCAACAAGCTAGATCGAGAAGCATTACAAGCAGGTGCCGAACAGTAAGCCTTAGTAAATAATAAACCGCGGCGAGACAGACGATCCATATTCGGGGTCCTTGCTTGTGGGTGCCCCTCAAGCACGCCAATCCAGTCGTTAAGATCATCAACCGCTATAAATAATACATTCGGCTTATTTTCCTTAGCCTGACAAAGAGGCTTAAACAAAAAAATCGTAAAACAAACAATCGTGTTACAGATTAAGTTAATGAGTTTCAAAACTGAAACTTGGATACTCCTTTTTTATCCTCGATTCAACCTCTCACAATGGCATTCCATTCGAAAGTCTCAGAAAGATTGTGGCGATAAATAGGTTCCTCAATCAATTCAGGGTACTTCATCGCTCCCCCAGTATTAAAGACAAGTATTCGTTCACTAGGCTTAATGCTTCCATTAGAAAGCAACTTGTCGAGCACACCCATGCAAATAGCGGTCTCAGGACAAATAACCAAACCTTCTAAGTGGGCTAGGCGCTTCATCCAGTCTTCAATGCAACTCTCAGGTGCTGTAACAGCACAACCCCCACTCTCACGAACAGCATCCAGAATCATGAAATCACCAACCGCCACTGGCACACGTAAACCACTGGCCACAGTATGAGCATTCTCAAACGGCTCAGCATGCTTTTGGTTAGCATCAAAAGCCCTTGCAATTGGAGCACAACCTTCACTCTGACAGGAAATCATCCGGGGTCTCTTTTCATTAGTCAGCCACCCAATAGCTTCAAGTTCAGCAAATGCCTTCCACATACCAATTAACCCAGTTCCCCCTCCTGTTGGGTATAAGATAACATCTGGTAATTCCCAGTTAAGTTGCTCAGCCAACTCAAGTCCCATAGTTTTTTTCCCTTCGATTCGATATGGCTCCTTAAGTGTTGAAAGATCATACCATCCCATTGGCTCACGGCCTTCCCCCACAAGGCGACCGCAGTCATTAATCAACCCATCAACACGAATCACACTTGCTCCAGCAAGATGGGTTTCTTTGATATTTATCATTGGAGTGTCATCTGGCATAAATACAAATGACTCCATCCCTGCTCGAGATGCATAAGCTGCCATTGCTCCACCAGCATTCCCAGCGGTTGGGCAGGCCACACGCCGAATGCCAAATTCATTGGCCATCGTAATGGCCATTGCCATTCCTCTAGCCTTAAAACTGCCAGTGGGCAAACGACTCTCATCCTTTATATACAAATTTGACAGGCCAAGCTCAGCTCCAAATCGAGGAACAGAAACTATCGGGGTCATTGTTTCACCAAGCGAAACAATATGCGCTGGGTTATCATAAGGTAACAACTCACGATATCGCCATAGATCAGCCCTGCGGCTAGACAAACTCTCACGTGGAAATCGCAAACGAATTTGGTCTAAATCATAACGAACCCAAAGCGGCCGTTGACAATCAACACAAAGATTGTGCGGCTGGCCTGCAGGATAGTGCTTGCCACAATTAGCGCACTCAAGATGAGTTACATCAGTCATACAAATAGTTTTGCTCAGTCATCGGACTAAGCGCAAGCGCCACGAGTAATTATCTAGTCCTTAAACGAAAAAAACGTTGAGGATGATCTAAACTTGGTTTGGCTACATACTCAGTCTGACCTTTATCAAGTTCAATTATTTCCGGATTGATGAATGCAGGTTCAGAAGAAGACTCAAGGATGTACTCTCCTGATTCCCAACTCAAAGAAATTCCCCCTCCGTCTTCAGGCACAATTAACAATTCTGGACGTTTTATTTCCAATATTTCACCAGAAGCAATAAAGGTGCCTTTTACCAAAACAAGCACAGTTGCTCCCTCGAACTCTTCACTAGTCACTTCCTGCTCAATATCAAAATCAAACTGCAACACAGGAACATCTCGATTCCAAACAAGCTGTCCTTCTACATCAAACGGTTCAACTCCTGCTCCATCGGAGACTTGCTCAGGGTCACCCAAATCAATTTCTCCTTTGTTCTTTAGGATTGTAACATTTACATCATAATTCACTAGACCACTCATGGCCGGAATATTGCCAACCTGAGTAAACCTTCCATCATCATCAAGTTCTGTAGCCTCTCCAGCATCTTCTGGAGCAAGTAAGATATTGATGCTTTTCATTGAGATCTTAGCCCTGCCAAGTAAACCGAACGGGCCAAAAGAATAATTTAACTGAAGATTTGATTTAGTAGGTTGAAGATCAACGTGAGTAATACGAATTGTCTCTGGATCTTTATCTGGTTTCAACTCTGCAATCAAGCTGCCCTTAATTCGCGAAGATTCACTATCTGACTCCTTGACCAATCCAAGATCAATTACAACCTCCAGATCAATACTAGATTTTTTTTCATCCGCAGTAAAAACCCAAGGCCCTCCCTCTGTTTGTTCATCAAACCAGCAAAGCAAGCCAATAATAATAAGTACGACTCGATGCCCCATAGACGGAATTATTCATTTACCATCACACAACGCAAGCCCACTCAATTAACAATAACAGTAACTTTACTTGTCCATAAGCTGGCACAAGACTACCGTTCCGTTTCATGAAATTAGCTAATTTATTTAAAGCATTCACAATAACAGGATTATTTCTGAGCTTAAATGGTTATAATGCCGTGGGAGCTAACGGCGCAAAAGTATTGCAGGCTTTCGGCTATGAAGAATGCATCGAATTAAAGAATAAAACCACGCGAGTCGTGCTTGCACCATCTGGAGGCCGCGTTCTTTCTTACGAAGTTAATAGCATCAACACACTATATCTAAGCAAATCTGACAGCGAGGGAAAAGGTGGGTCAAGTGCTGGACGATTCGATATTGGGCCAGAACGCGTGCTACCTAGACATGATGTTCTTTGGAGTGGCACTTATAAAGGTGAAATCACCGGAATCCGCGCGGCTAAATTTACCAGCGCAAAGGACGATGCAACTGGTTTTCAAATCATAAGAGAATTTAAACTAGCTAAGAAGGGTACCCACCTTCGAATAAAGCAAACTGTAATCAATATCTCCAATGAGACTAACCAAGTTTGCTACTGGTGTAGAACATTTGTGCATGGGCAAGGCATATGTGTTGTGCCTGTCACTAAACACAGCCGAATGCCGCGTAAACATGTAATCTATGAAAACGGCACTACAGTTAATTTTCTACCAGAAGATGAAAAGATCACTCAACGCGATGGCTATGTTCTTGTCGAAGGACCGCCAAGAAAACCTAAGCTCGGATTCGATAGTAAGGCTGGATGGATGGCCTATCTAATGCGCAACAACCTTCTCTTCGTTAAAAGGTGGCCCACATTCTCCAAGAGGCCATACAATGAGATGGCAGGATTAACACTTTCTATTTGGTATCCCGACGGGCCAATGTGTGAACTCGAGCCAATAGGGCCACAAGAAATTCTCAAACCAGGCGATAAGGCTTCCTTTACAGAAGACTGGTGGGTAACCGAACACAAATTCCCTGGTAATGCAAAGTCAGTGGATCTCAACCAACTGGAAGCGAAAGTCAAAAAACTAACCAATAAATAGCTAAATATTATTATCTTTCTGATAATGGCAGCGGCCCAAAAATCCTCACAGCAAAAGGTTCAAATTGATCTACAACCCATGAACCATCAGTAATTGCATAACGAGTTTCGAAGGTTACTGGAACTTGCTCAGTTACCTTCCAAGGTAGTCGAAACCGATAGGTGTGAAATAGTGGAGTCGTATTAACAGCGACAACATAGTGCCCAGGCTTGATTAATTCATCACCTTTTTCCACCTGTAAAAGCACAGACTGCACACTCGCCTCAAGCGCAGAATTAAAACGCGTATCCTGATTCTCAAAATGATGTACCTTGGGCCACCATACATGCTCCGCACTAAATAATGCCTCCCGCTGACGCACCTCTCTCACCACTTGCTTTAGCGCAGACCAAAGCTCAGGGTATTTACGATCCTTTAACAACATGTCAGCATAGCTGTAATAGAATATTCCATTCGCACCGCGAACCAATGCGCTATAAGTCATACTACGTAACTCGTATTTAGTCGGAGGCCTCAAATTTTCCTCACCTGGCAAAACACTTTGATGCCCCGCCCAGTCAAATGACTGAATTACTGCTATTAATGGCTTTTCTTTATCAATCGCAAGCCGTGCCTTATGAATATGTTGAGAGAAATTGGCCAATGGCAACCACGGCACCGGATAACGATCCACCATGGTAATATCCGCAATGCTACCATACCACTGAGCCTCATCACCTTTATAAAGAACCAAACTCGTGGGCTTAGTCGATCCAGATCGCTTTATCAAACTATGAGCCTCCCTAACTTTGTCTGGAGAAACTCTTTGCATATCCGGTTCGTCGATGAGATACCACGACCACAAGGCTGGATGTCTGTCAAATCGATCTAATGTTGAACGAACCTTTGCAGTATTAAGCCCTTCGCCAGCGGAAGATCCAGGCGAAGCCAAAACTTTTAATCCACTTCTCTCAGCAGCATCTAAATAATCAAGGTTCGCAGGTCCCGTCACCAAATTGAAACCAACCGCTGCAATATCAGGGAGATTATTAGAATTACCGACTGAATAGATACCAATCGGATAATCGGGTCTTTTGATCACTTTACAACCAGAGATACTAACCCCAATAAATAAAAGACATATCAGATAAACCGGATGCCTAATATTTAACCCGCTACTCATTTCTACGAATTCAAAGCCAAACTGCCAAACCAATCAACTGAAAATCTTAAAATAAAATAAACCAAAAAACCGCTTGTAAAACCGATCACTATTTTGCACGTTGTCCGCCCCTCAGGTGC
>MDTE01130922.1_pt1 | contig 20302 bp, 18 predicted proteins | sample 811231 | NCBI WGS metagenome assembly MDTE01 (sample SAMN05326651, study PRJNA326480) | marine metagenome | isolation source: seawater | place: Indian Ocean: Red Sea | collected 2010
ACCTTCTGCTTGGCAAGCAGACGCTCTAGCCAACTGAGCTATTCCCGCAGACTAGACATTCATTAATTATACTTCTATATTTTTTATGTCAATAGGATTTACAATGAATCAAATTAGAGAGAATTATTTAAGTAAAGTAAAGAGAGTTATCATAAAAATAGGGTCTAAAGCATTATCTAATGGTAAAACTAAAATAAGTAGAAGAGTTATTCAAAATCTAGTAACATCCATACAAGAATTAAGAAAAAGAAAGATAGAGGTAGTATTGATTACTTCTGGAGCAATCTTAGCCGGCAATGAATATTTAAATATTAATGTTAAAAATACCAATATAATTAAAAAACAGGTTTTATCTTCACTCGGCCAAATAAAACTTATGACGATTTATTCAGAGTATTTTAAAGAAAAAAATATTCTCGTTTCACAGTTATTACTTACAAATGATATTTTTCAAGATAGAAAGAGATTCTTGAATGCAAGAGCAACTATTCTAGAATTATTAAAAATGGACATTATCCCCATAGTTAATGAAAATGATACTGTCTCCATTGATGAAATAATGTTTGGTGATAACGATATTCTAGCTTCAAAAGTTGCTTCAATGGTTGATGCTGAATTTCTTATTTTGTTGACTGATATAGATGGACTTTATAATGGTAATCCGAAGAAAAATAAAAATGCTAAGCTGATCAGCATGATTTCTGAGAAAGATTTTGATAGTAATATTTTATCTGATACTGATGATAATATTTCTGCAGGTGGAATGACCTCAAAGATCTATGCTGCATTAAATGTATCAAAATTTGGAATGCCTACAATTATTGCAAATGGTATGAAAAAAAATATAATATCTAATATTTTTTCTTATAAAGATATTGGAACAATGATTGTTCCTTCAAGCAAATTTGTGAAGAATAGAAAAAAATGGATTGGTATTGGTCTAAAAACATCAGGAAAGATTTTTATTGATAATGGTGCTGCGACTGCAATCATTCATAAAGGAAAGAGCTTGCTTCCTTCGGGTATTAAAAGAGTCCAGGGTTCATTTGAAAAAGGACAGCAGGTTGCAATAATAAATGAGACAAATCTTGAAAATATTGCTAAAGGATTGATTTCATATAGCTCTGATGAGTTAAATAAAATAATCGGAAAAAAATCTTCACAAATTCAAAGTATTCTAGGATATAAATATGCAGATGAAATTATTCATAGAGATAATTTAATTATTGAAAAGACTATATAAAATCTAAAAGATTTTCACTATCTGGTTCTTCAGTAGGAACTTGTTTTTTAAATTGTAAGCTACTTTCTTTTCTCTCAATTTTTATGTTTCCAGTTTTAGCTCTATAAGCTACAAATTGAGATCCATAAGTTTCTTTGGATATAGTATTTAATATAAATGGAAAATTCTTAGATCCTATAAATATTGAATGTATACATATTCCTAATTTTTTTGCTCTTTCTCTTTCGCGTTTAACCTCTGTGTCACCAGATGTTGGTATACCATCAGTGATAAATAGTATATGTTTATTTCTTAACCCTCTACCTTTGAAATCTGATATTGCATCTTTTAAAGATTCTTCATAATTTGTATTACCAGAACACTCGGTTTTTGAAGCTTGTTCGAGGATTGTTTCATACTCCTTAGTGAAAAATTTTTCTTCAATAATTGTTTTATAAGATTTATGATTAAACTCTATATACCCAACTCTCATTCTTTTTGTTCTGGCCAATTCAACAACTGCTTTAACAACAGATGATGACCATTCGCTATATACTCCCATCATTGATGTACTAATATCTCGGAGTATAGCAATCTCCCCCCCCATCATTTCTTTCTCTCGCTGATGTACTCTTGGTAATTGAGGTGATAAATTTTTAGACCATATTGCTGCATCGATAGGATCAACATCATCGATTTCATAAAATGAATTCATTCTTTTATATCTTCTTGGAAGACCCCCAGGATAATTTCCTCTTTTTGCTATACTTCTTTGAATATTACCCTCTAAGACTTTCATAACAATTTGAACATTTTGCGCAATTTCTTGATTTTCCTCGGTTCCCACTTTATTTGCATCTGTATCTCCAGATCTTTTCGACTTAGTAGCAAACACTTTCTCAGACAATGGAGTGTTATTCATGTCTCCTTCTCCATCATCTTCACTTTTATTTGATGGATTAGTCGGAATTTTTTCGTCTGAGTCTAATGGTCTAGAATTGTCTTCACTTGTTAAATTATCTTGTAGTTCGTCAAGAGCTTGCATAAAAGAGTTTTCGGCATCACTCATTTGCTCTTCAGTTAAATCAGAATCTTTATCTTGATTGTCTCCAGCTTGTTTATTGGGAGAGTCTTTCTCGTATTCTCCGCCTTCTTTTTTTTGTTTATTTTCTATTTCTTGGTCTTTTTTTTTGGTTCTCAAAAGACTCAAGTTTTTGTTCAGCTGCTTCTAATATGTCCTCAGGGACTCTGAAAGGCAAGAGAAATCTAAGCACTTTTAAATCAGATAAGTCTGATTCATTTCTATTATTAATAACTGCATTTGCTTTAATAAGCTTTAATGATTTTACTAAAAATGTTCTGTCGGAAATAACAGAATTAGTTTCGTTTAATCTTTGATCTTCCACAAGCCAGTTAATAAAAGAAGCTAAACCCTCTTGAACTTCAACCGGGATGATAACCTTTTCTAATTTTTTAAAACTATCGTCCAACGCCTTCTTTCCAACTTTGGCTACAAAATCATTAGCTCCAGATTTTGTTGAATATAGACTGATAATTTTTTTTACATCGTCCCATTGTTTCGAATATGAAATACCTTTTGAATTGACCTGGATAACAAATCTGTCTAAGTTGGCAGGATCTAGAGGTTCATTATAGTACTCGTCAGCCGTAGGATTACTAGTTGCAATAGCAGTTAATAATGGAATATCTTCATCACCATATTTCCTTTCATTTAAAATTCTCAAGAGAACATTTAAAGATTCGCCTGGAGCTCTTGAAATATCATCAAGCAAACAAATATCTGAGGTAAGAATCCCACCTTTGATAATATTTTGTTTAATAATTTCTCCGTCATTGGTATCCTCTCTCGAAATCACCAAATCTCCAACCAGTTCAGATAGCCTTGTATCCCTATGCATTTGATAAAAGAAAAAGTTTAATTCAGCAGATTTTGAAACAATTTCTGAAAGCATAGTTTTAGCTGTTCCAGGAGGACCTTGAATATATATGTGCTCCCTGGAAACTACACCGAGAAGTAATGCAGTTTTTACTTCATTATGACCAACTACTAACTCATCAAGTTCGGACTTTAGAGTTTCAAATGGATTCGACATGATATTAACCTACGGGAAAAAGCCCATTATTAAATTTACATCAATAAGGTTTATTTACAACTTTTTTTAATTTAATAAAAATATAATTTATGATAAGTTTTTTATATGAAATTTGAAGATATTATCGGGTATAAATTTAAGGATAAAGCGCTTTTAAGACAATGTTTATCGCATAAATCCTTTTCAAATGAATTCAAGGTTCCCAATAATGAGCGCTTAGAGTTTTTGGGCGATTCAGTATTAAGTGTAATTGTATCTAAATATTTATTTTTAAAGTTTAAGAATTATTCTGAGGGTAAATTGTCCATAATGAAAAACCAGCTAGTGAGCAAAAAATCTCTAGCCGAGTGTGCAAGAAAATATAAATTTCATGACCATTTATTACTTGGTAAAGGTGAAATTAAAACTGATGGCAAAAGTAAAGATTCAACTTTATCATGCATGTATGAAGCTATAATTGGGGGTATTTTTATAGATTCAGGAATCATACAATCTGAAAAGTTTATTAAAAAAACTTTACTAAATATTGATTTTAATAAATTTAAATACTTTGATTATAAATCTCAAATACAAGTATTTTTTCAAAAGAAATATGGTTATGTGCCACTTTATAAAATAAATTCTATAACCGGTCCCGCTCATAATAGAAAATATAAAGTATCCCTTCACGATAAAAAAATAAAGTTATCGTTAGCAGAAGGAAAAACCAAAAAAGAGGCGCAAAATAATGCAGCTAAAAAAGTTTTAATCAAATTTAATCAGATTTAAATAAATTTTTTGAAATTTTTAAATCCTTTAATAATTTGTCAAAATCTTTATTATTTATCCCTAATTCGTCGGTTGTTTTTTTCTTGTTCCCTTTATATTTTATTAATGTACTTTCTATTATTGTAGTCTTTACTTTTTTTAATATATTTTGATACTTATTTTCATCAGATTCATCTTTATTTAAAATAGAATCAATTAATAAGTTGTAATTTAAATTTGCAAAATTATTAGATGATGATTTAAATATTTTTGGAAAATGTTCTTCAATATCATCAGAAGTTAAATGAGAATTATTAGACATAATTGTTAATTTTTTAATTGTATTTTCTAATTCTCTTACATTCCCAGGCCAGTCATATTTCATGAAAATTTCAATTATCTCATTATCAACAGTTTTAATGCCATTATTATGATCAGGGTATTTTTCAAGAAAGTATGAAATCAAATATGGAACATCTTCTTTCCTATCCCTAAGGGGTGGAATATCAATTGATATTGTATTAAGTCTATAAAATAAGTCATCTCTAAACTTTTTTTCATTTATTAATTCTTCGAGATTTTTATTTGTGGAGGCGATGATTCTACAGTTAAAACTAGTGGGTTTTTGTGATCCAAGTTTATAAAATTTCTTCTCTTCTATTACCCTCAGAAGTTTACTTTGTAAATCAACTGACATATCACCAATTTCGTCAAGCAATATTGTACCGTTATCAGCTTCTTCGAATCTTCCTGACTTCTTTTTTTCTGCACCTGTAAATGCACCTTTTTCATATCCAAACAATTCACTTTCTAATAAATCTGCTGGTATAGCAGTAACATTAACTTGGATATAAGGGCCTTTATTATTAAGACTGTTTGCATGAATTGCCCTGCCTATCATTTCTTTTCCTGTTCCAGACTCCCCTCTGATTAATACAGTATGATCACTATTAGAAATTTTTCCTATATCCTTAAAGATTTTTTGAATAGATGACGATTTGCCTATAACCTCAAAATTATCTTTTTTTATGTTATCAAGATCATTTTCTAAATTTCGAATTTGCAAGTTTTTTAAATAATTATTCATTGCTCTTTCTACTAAGAGTAGTAAATCGCTATCTAAGTTTATTGGCTTATCTAAATAATCATATGCGCCCAGTTTCATCGAATTAATTGCATTATCCATATTATCTTGTGCAGTCATAACAACTATTGAAGAGTTATTAGAGATTGATTTTATTTTATCAAAATAGTCCAGCGATTTTCCATCAGGTAAATTGATATCCAAAAAAATCATAGAATATTCTTTTTTCTTAAGTTTTTTATATGTTTCAGAAATTGATGATGCACTATCGATGTTAAATCCTTCTTTTTTTAAAAACAAATCTAAAACTTTTATAATGCTTGGTTCATCATCTACTATTAAAATATTTTTTTCCATTGACTAGAATTATACTCAAAAATTAATTTTCTGGTAAATATACTGTAAAAATTGTTTCTTTATTTATGCATCTAGCTTCTATGTATCCATCAAATTTATTTATTATTTTTTGACTAATAAATAATCCTATTCCTTGACCACTCTTTTTTGTAGTAAAAAAAGGTTTAAATAGTTTCTTGATATCTGATTCGTTAATACCTTTACCATTATCTATAATTTCAATTATTATAAAATTTTTCTTGTTCAACTTATATTTTTTATTTAACTTTGTTCTTACTGTAATGTCACCATTAATGTGAATTGAATCATAAGCATTTTTTATTAAATTTATGAATACAATTTTTAATAATTCTTTGTTGGCTTTAATGTTTAATGAATCAGTGAAGGTTTCATAAGTTAATGATATATTTTTATCTTTTTTATTTAGTTCACAAACTTTTATTGAATCTTTTATAACTTCGCTAATATCGATAATCTCAAAACTTTCTTTATTACTTGGCTGTAAATATTTAAATGTATTTACAAGCTTAGATAGTCTTTCTGATTCACTTTCAATAATTTTAGAACATTCAATAATTTCATTCTTTTCGACATTATCACTATTAATTATTTGAGCTGCACCTTTTATACCGGCTAAAGGATTCTTTATCTCATGAGCTAATCCATGAAAAAGTTGACTCATAATTTTTTCCTCATCATCAAATTTATTCTGTTTGTAAAGAACGTTTCTCCCTTCTAAATTGAATAATTGAATTAAAACATATTCAAATTCTATTTTTTTATCATTTGTTAATATATTTGGATTAATAAATATGTGAACATTAATTTCATTTGAAAATTTATCTACGAGAAAAATATCTCTCAATATTTTTGGTGATTGGTTTTTTATACATAATATTATTTCATCAAAAATTTTCTCACCAAAAACATTTTTAAAATCCATTTTTTTTATTTGTTTTTCAGAATACCCAATTAGACTTTGTGCTTCTTGGTTAATATATTTTAAATTCAGATCCTTATCACATAATAATAATCCCTCAAGAATATTTTCTAACGCCAAATTCTCAAATAGATTGTTATTTTTCAATTTTAATCCTCAAATGGTATGAGTAATGGATTCTTAGAAATTATGGATAATTTATCTAATTGGTTTATTACTTTATTTATTACTTTATAACTTGTGTTTTTTGTAGTTATTATTACAGGAACATTTTTTATTTTTTGATTTTGAGTATCTTGAAGAATTTTCTCAATGTTTATTGAATATTTTGCAAATAGAGTGGTTATTTTTGCAAGGTTGCCGGGTTTATTTTTAACATTTAGTCTTAAATAAAATTTACTCTTTAAATTGTCAATATTAAAAGAGCTATATTTTTTTAACGATTGCCTTGAAGATTTATAATACGAGGAAGTTTTTATAATATCGCTAATTATCGCACTCGCTGTAGGCATCATTCCTGCACCATAGCCGTACTTCATGACAGGACCAAGATTTGTAGAATCAATTAATATTGCATTAAATTCTTCATTAACATTTGCAAGTGGATTGCTATTTTTTAATAAAGCTAAATGAACTCTAAGATCAACTTTATCTCCTTTAATTTTTCCTACACCAATTAATTTAATTTTATATCCTAGTTGATTAGCAGTTTCAATATCGATTTTTGATATATCTTCGATTCCTGAAATATGAAACTTATCTATTTTTGTATCAAATCCAAAGCAATTTCTGGAAAGTATTGCTACTTTATGTGCAGTATCAGTACCATTAATATCCAATGTTGGATCTGATTCTGCAAAACCTAGATTTTGTGCATTTTTTAATGCTTCGTTAAAATCAATTCCATTTGACATCAATGATAAAATATAATTACAAGTTCCATTCATAATCCCATAAAAAGATTTAATGTTATTAATATTTATAGAGCTTTCAATTGAATTTATAATTGGAATTCCTCCCCCAACACTAGCCTCATAAAGCAGGTGAACATTTTTCTTCTCTGCTAATTTGTGAAGAGAAGCACCATTTTTTGCAATTAAAGCTTTATTAGCAGTTATAAGATTTTTTCCAGAATTAAGACAATCAATAGCAATTTTATTTGCAATAGTAGTACCGCCTATCAATTCAATAATAGTATGAATATTTGAATCATTTATTAAATCAGAGTAATTATTAGTAAAAAATTTTTTTTCTATTTTAAGTTTTTTTCTCAGACTTTGAGATATATCACATGATTTTACTAAATCGATATCAATATCATATATTTTTTTTATTCTATTTTTTTGCGATTTTAATAGTTTATAAACACCTTCTCCGATAGTGCCTAAACCAATAAGTCCTAAATTAATCTTTCTCATAATTGAATTTTAAATAGATTCTTATATTCTAACAAATTATACTAGTGTTTAAAAATCTGGGGCCGTAGCTCAGCTGGGAGAGCGCTTGGATGGCATTCAAGAGGTCGAGGGTTCGATCCCCTTCGGCTCCAAAACTAATATTGAGTTTTACCAGTATTTGCTAATAACATCACCAATTCTTTTTACTCCTTCTCGGATATCTACAATTGATGTTGCGTATGATATTCTAATATTTTTATCTAATCCAAATTCAATGCCAGGTACAACTGCAACTCTAGCTTCGTTCAAAAGGAAATTGGTGAAATCTACTGAATTATTTATTTCAATATTATTATATTTCTTACCGAAAAAACTTGATATATCTGGAAAAACATAGAAAGCACCATCGGGTATTGAGCACTTAATTCCATAAATTTTATTTAGTTCATTACATATATAATTTCTTCTCGATTCAAACTCATTAACCATCTTTGATACTTCTGCTTGATCTCCATAAAATGCTTCTTGAGCAGCTTTTTGTGAAATTGAGGTTGGATTTGATGTTGATTGTCCTGAAAGATTGCTCATGGCAGAAATTACACTTGGATTACCAGCAGCATAACCAATTCTCCAGCCGGTCATTGAATAAGTTTTTGAAACGCCATTAACTAAAATTGTTTGCTGCTTAATTTCATCGCTAATTTGAACAAATGACGTATGTTTGATTCCATCATATAAGATTTTGTCATAGATTTCATCTGATACTACAATTAAATTATTTCTACTAACAATTTTGGAAATTTTGATTAATTCTGCTTCTGTAAAAGTTGATCCAGTAGGATTTGAAGGATAGTTAAGGACTAATATTTTGGTTTTAGGAGTTATGATATCTTCCAATTGCTCTGGAGAAAACTTAAAGTTATTATCTTGTGAAGTATTAAGTATTATAGGTGAACCCCCAGCTATTCTCACCTGCTCAGGATATGAGACCCAATAAGGCGAAGGAATTATTACTTCATCTCCTTCATCAATTAAAACTTGAAACAAGTTGTATAGAACATGCTTAGCTCCCGACCCAACAAATATTTCTTTAGAATTATAAATTACTCCATAGTCTTCTGAAATTCTTTTGATAATAGATTCTTTTAACTCTAAAATTCCCCCGGCAGCAGTATATTTAGTAAATCCATTGTCTATGAATCTTTTTGCATAATTTTTAATGTTCTCGGGTGTATCGAAATCAGGCTCACCTGCACCAAAACCTATAACATCTATTCCTTCAGCTTTCATTTCTTTTGCCTTAGCAGTTATTGCTAAAGTTGCTGACGGCTTTAATTCTTTGGCTAATTTTGAAAGTTCCATTTTTATTTCCTTTTACCCAAAATTTTTTTAAGCTCTGATTCTACAGCTCCAGGGATGAATTCTTTTGCGCTTCCACCAAGCTTTATTATATCTTTTATCAATGAAGAACTAATATGAGCAAAATTAGCATCTGCCACCATAAAAATTGTTTCTATGCTCGAATCTAGTTTATTATTTGAAGTTGCCATTTGTAGTTCATATTCAAAATCTTGAACTGTTCTCATTCCTCTTAAAATAGTTTTAATTTTTTTTTGATTTGCATACTTAACTAACAATCCCTCAAATTTATCAACTACAATTTTATTATTATTTTTGAAAATTTTTTTTATAACTTTTACTCTTTGATCAATATTCATAATGGATGATTTACTTGAATTCACAGCAACGGCTACAACAACTTTATCAAATGATTTTGATGCTCGCTTTATAATATTTATATGGCCATTAGTTAATGGATCAAAACTGCCAGGATATATTACAGATCTATTCATAACTTTTCACAAAATGTTATATATTTATCTTTATATTTTTTTACTCTATAATTTGCAACATCTAATTTAATTTCTTCTTTCATTGGATGCTCACATACTATAATACCCTGATTTTCTAAAAGCTTTAAGGCAGTTCTAATAATACCATTTAAGCTTTTTTCATCAAAATAATCATATGGAGGATCAATAAAAATTAAATTATATTTATTATTTCTTTTAATTAGTTGGCGTGTTATCTCTGAAAAACTTTTATTAATAACTTCAGACTTATTTTCAAAAGAGCATTTAGCAAGATTATCTTTGATGCATTTAGTCGATATATTACTTTTATCGACAAAAGTAACAAACTTAGCTCCCATACTCAAACTCTCTATACCTAAAGAACCACATCCAGCAAATAAATCTAAAATCTGATAATTATTAACGTCTTGAATTATATCAAAGATCATTTTTCTTACTTTTGATGTTTTAGGACGAACATGACCAGTTGATGGAACCTTAAGCTTAAATCCCTTCTTTGTACCGTTAGAAATTTTAATCATCAGTTAATTTGTTTATATAGTTTTTCTGCTTTAATGACAAGTTCTTTCATCAAATACATGCTACTTTCCCAAAACTTGCTATCATTTAAATTTATTCCTACTTTTCTAACTAATTTTTCTGGTATTTCTGTTGAACCTGAGGAAAGTAAATTCATATATTTATTAACAAAACTTTTACCCTCTTCATTATATTTTGCAAATAGACCATGAACTAATAACTCACCAAAAGAGTAAGAATAACAATAAAAAGGAGAGTGAATAAAATGTGGAATATACATCCACCAATTTTTATAATAATCTGATATTTTAATTGATTTTCCAAACATTTTTTTATTTGCATTAACCCAAAATTTATCAAATTCTTCTGATGAAAGCTCACCACCAAGTTTTCTTCTGTTATGAATAGACAATTCAAAGTTTGTCATTACTATCTGCCTGAAAACAGTTGCAAAGATATCCTCAAGTTTAGAACAAATTAAGTATAATTTTTGTTTAGGAGAATTTAATTCAGATAATAGTTTATTAAAAACCAACATTTCTGCAAATACACTTGCGGTTTCTGCAGTTGTAAGAGGCGTATTTTGTTGAAAATATCCATTTTTTCTAGATAGATATTGATGAATTCCGTGACCTAGCTCATGAGCTAAGGTCGTCACGTCTCTTATTTTGCCTGTAAAATTCATCAAAATATATGGATGAACAGAGGGCACACATGAATGGCTAAATGCACCCGCACGTTTACCATCTCTAACATTATAATCAATCCATTTTTTATCAAAAAATAAAGATGCAACTTTTGACATCTCTGGTGAAAAAGAACTGAAAGAATCTAATACAATTTTCTTAGCATTTTTGAAAGAATATTTTTTTTGTGATTCCCCAAGAGGTGCATATCGATCATAATCCATAAAATTATTAATTTTTAGGATTTTTGACTTTAATTTATAATATCTATGAACTAGAGAATTATTTTTATTACATGCAGTAATAAGAGCATTCACAGTTTTTAAATTTATCTCATTTGATAAATTTCTTGAATCTATTGGATTTTTATAGCCTCTGAGATCATTAATGATTTTGCAATCACTTAAGATTTGATTAAAAATGAATGTTATTAATTTTTTCTCAGAATTAAGGCCATTTGTTAATCCTCTAGCTGCTTCAACTCTTACTTTACGATCTTTATCATAAAGCAATGATAATGTTTGTGTTTCAGATAGCTTCTTACTTTTTCCTTTAATTTTCACATCGAAAATTATATTATTCAAAGTTTCATCAAATAGTCTATTAAAAGCTCGAGATGAAGTTAGAGCTTTTTGATCTAAAATTTTTTCTTCAGATTCAGACAAGATATATGGCTTATATTTTCTCTCTGATTCTAGAAGATTTTTATATTTCACTAAAATTTTTGTATCAGAAATTCTTTTGGCATTTTTTGAATCTATATTATTCCAATCAATAAAGAAAAAAATCAGATTCTTTCTAATCTGAGAGACTTTTTCACTTGTTGATTGGTAAAACTGAGATATCTTTTCATTATTTGTATTAGCTGCGAAGTTTAATGAGGCATAAGATGATAATTTACCGAGACCCTCATATATTTTCTCTAGTTCAACTATGGCTTTATGTACTATCTTAGGGTTTGATTTATTTTTTATTTTATTTTTAAAAGATTTATTAAATTTAATTGAACGTTTTTCAAGTTTTAAAAAATCTTCAGAAATTTTCTTTGAATTTATATTTGGATATAAGTCATTTAAATTCCAATCCATTATTTACTTAACCACCTATAACTTTTTTACATATTCTACTTATTGTCCCATTATCGGAGGACTCACTGAATTTTTCAATACAATTTTTTATTAATATACCAAGTTCTGGTTTGGAATCACTAAATAATTCCTTACACAATTCATTTATTTTATTTTCTAATTCTTCTTCTGGAATTTGATCTGGCATATATGATTCTAAAATCTTTAATTCTTTTAATTCATTTTCCATCAAATCTTTTCTTCCACTTTCTTTGTACAGGGTTATAGCCTCTTTCCTCATTTTAGCCTGTTTTTTAATAATTTTTGAAATCAAAGATTCATCATTTTTTGAATCAGAATTATTAAAAATAGAGATAAGACCCCTCAAGGTATTGATTTTTACTTTATCTTTATTTCTCATTGCAGTCTTTAAATCTTCTTTAATTATGTTGATCATGATAAGTTAAATTCCATCCAAAATTTATTTTTATAAATCTAGTATTGCTTGAACTATTATAACCCATCGGTAATCTATTAAGAAATATGTCAATTAAATTAAAACTAGAAGATTTGGGCGTCAAGGATTCGGGTAAAGGCTTTGCCAGAATTCCTACTGCATTAATGCAAGAACTCGGATTAGAGGCACTCGATGTTGTAGAGATTTTTGGAAAGAGAAAATCTGCTATTCGTTTAATGCCTTCTCCTGATACAAAAAATAACTATATAAAAGTCGATGGAATTACTCGTCAAAATATAAACATGAGTTTAAATGATTTTGTCACTATTAAAAAAATTAATGCAGAAAAAACAAAAAAAATCGTATTATCTCCTACAAATTCACAATCTCTGTTATTCAATGATGATTCTAAAATTTTATTAAATAAAATTGATGGACAAGTTGTAACTTCCGGAGACTCTATTGCTGCAACTATGCCTGGTGGTAAAGTTGAATCCTTCAAAGTAATGGCTCTTGCCCCCTCTGGTTCTTCAATTATAAACTCAAAAACAAAAGTTGAAATCAAAAGAGTAGATTCACAAAACAAAGAAAATATAACTTCATATGATGATATCGGCGGTCTTGGAGAGCAATTAAAAAAAATTAAAGATTTAGTTGAATTACCTCTAAAACATCCTGAAATATTTTATAGACTTGGAATTGATGCTCCTAGAGGAATTTTATTGGTTGGACCTCCCGGGACAGGCAAGACATTGCTTGCTAGGGCAATTGCTAACGAGTGCGGTGTAAATTTTAAATTGGTAAATGGCCCAGAAATTGTTAGAAAATTTTATGGCGAAAGCGAAGCGCTTTTGAGAGAAATTTTTCAGTCTGCTGCTGATAATCAACCTTCAATTTTATTTATTGATGAAATAGATGCAATTGCACCTAAAAGGGATAGAGTCCATGGCGAAGTTGAAAAAAGAATTGTTGGACAATTACTTGCTTTGATGGATGGATTAAAAGATAGAGGTAAAATTATAGTTTTAGCGGCTACAAACCTACCAAATTCTATTGACTCTGCTCTAAGACGTCCCGGTAGATTTGATAAAGAAATCTTCTTAGATCCACCAAATTTTGAAGGTAGAAAAGAAATTCTTAGCATTCATACTAGAGGAATGCCCTTGGAAGATGATATTGATTTTGATTTATTATCATCTTTGTCTTCAGGTTTCGTTGGAGCTGATATTGAAATGGTATGTAAAGATGCCGCACTGAATTCAGTCCAAAAATTACTAGGTGCTACTGATATTAGCTATGATGAGGTTGATCAAATTAAAATAAACCAAGATAATTTTTTATCTGCATTATCAACTATTCAACCCTCTGCAATAAGAGAAATATTTGTTGAAACACCTAAAGTGAAATGGGAAGAGATTGGTGGTTTAAAAGAAACTAAAGAAATTCTTGAAAAAGTTATAATTGATCCTTTAAAAGTTTCATCAGATTCCACTTTACCTAAAGGCATTATGCTTTATGGACCTCCTGGTTCAGGCAAGACTATGATTGCAAAAGCATTGGCAAATAACAGTGGGATGAACTTTATATCGATAAAAGGCCCAGAGCTTTTATCAAAATATTTAGGGGAATCAGAGCAGTTGATTAAAAATTTTTTTAACAAAGCAAGGCAGGTCTCGCCTTCAATTCTTTTTTTCGATGAGATAGATTCAATTTGCTCCTCAAGTTTGGAAAAGTCCTCTGATTCAGTAACGAGTAGAATTTTAAGTCAGATTTTATTAGAGTTGGACGGTTTTTCTGAGTTAAATAATGTAGTAATTCTTGCCGCGACAAATAAGATAGAAAAAATTGATAAATCATTATTAAGATCTGGAAGATTTGATTTATTGTTAGAGACCCCTTTGCCTAATAAAAATGAAGTGAGTGAGATTCTCCAAATAAAGATGAAAGACAAAGAAATTATTTATAAGTGTGACAAGAGTTGCTTAAATAAATTAAAAGATTTTAATGGTGCTGATATAGACACGATGCTAAATCTTGCTGTACAATTTTCTGATAGCAAAAAACTTTCAAATGATGGGGTCAACAAAGCTATTGATGAAATTTATAAAAGAAAATCATTTATTATTTAATATTATTCTTTTAACTTTTATTATTTTTTGCGCGCCCCTGCCTAAAGAAGTAAATTCTAACGAGAAATCAAATTCAAGATTTTTTAATATTAATGAAATTGAAAGTTTGATTAAATTATATAATTTTGCACCGTATCACGAGAAATATAATAATTATTCTAAATCATTAGTTGGAACTCCGTATGTAAATAATGTATTAATTGGTTCAAAAAAAATAGATGAAGTTTTTATAATTGATTTGAATCGACTTGATTGTTTTACTTATGTTGAATATGTTCATGCATTAGCAAATTCAAATAACTATCTTGAGTTTAAAAATAAAGTTAGAGAGTATAGGTATTATAAAGGTGAAGTTAACTTTTATAACAGAAATCATTTTTTTATTGATTGGATTAATTTTCTTGGACTCAGTCAAGTTGAGGGGGCAGATTTAAAAGAGAGAAAAATTTTAAATAAAAAGAATGAAACAGAAAAATATTTAGAAGGAATTCCCTTAAAAGAGAAATATATTAATTATTTTTCAGTTAATAAAGCCAAAAAAATTATTTTTAATTTACAAAATTCTAAAAATCATTACATAGTTGGTATTGTTTCAGATAGGATAGGGCTAGATGTATCACATGTGGGATTTCTTTTATGGAATAAAGAAGGAAAAGCTATATTTAGACATGCGTCAAGTAAAAGTAATTATATGAAAGTTGTTGAAGAAGATTTTTTAGAATATATAAAAGATAAGCCAGGTATAATTATTTTTGAAACTAAATAATTAATTAGTTATTAGAGGTGTAAAATGGGAGATTTAACAAAAAGCAAAGATATACAAAATAATATGTCCGATTCCAGACAATTAACAAGTTTAGTAAAAGAATTACAAAATGCTATCCGAAATGTTAAGTCTGTGGAGGATTATTTAACGAGAGTATCTCAGGCTAAAACTTTATTGGGAAAAGATGTTGGACCTTTGTCAGATGAGATAGATAAAAATAAAACTCAGTTGAATGATTCACTAATTCAAATGGGTAAATTTGTTAGTGATGTTTTAGATTCCATTGAAATTTCTGAAGATGAACTTGATTCAGCTGCTAAACAGTTGGAACTTTATACAGAAAGTAAAGACGATGCAATTACCTACGCAAAAAAAGAGTTAAAAACACAAGTAGAGGACTCATATTGGCACAAGTATTGGAGCGGTTTAATAAAAAGATTAGAAAGCTAAAGTTCTGGAATGAGTTCTTTTCCTACAATTTCCATTGTTTCTAAAATTTCATCAATATTAGGTGATATAAAATCTAAAACTACTTCTTTTATTCTCAAATCTCTATAAGCAAGTATTTTATCAAATACCTCATTTTTTTGTCCTATTAATGCAGTATCAGGATTATTACCATTTTCTTTATCGCCTGTAATTAAAATTCTATTTCTCAAAGATATATTGTAAATTTCTCTGTTAATATTTACTTTCTTTTCATCAGCATATTTTTCTAAAAAAAGAATTTTATTTTGTAATTCTTCAGGGCTAAACCAAATTGGCTGCCAGCCATCAGCGTATTCAACAGCTCTTTCTATAGCACCATCAGCATTTCCACCCATCCAAATTTGCAATTTATCTTGTAAAGGTTTTGGTTGAAATGAAACATTTTTGAATGTGTAAAATTCTCCCTCAAAAGGATCTGGATTCTCACTCCATAAATTTTTTAGAATTTTAATAAATTCTTCAGTTTTGGGTATCCTCCCTTCATAAGGTACGCCTAATATATCAAATTCTTCCTTCATCCACCCAGGAGCAACGGTACATATTAACCTACCATTACATAAATTATCTAAAGTCGATAGCATTTTAGCTACGATAATTGGATTCCTGTAGGGTAGTATGATTGCACTAGTACCCAAAGTGATTTTCGATGTGTTTTGGGATATAGCAGTAAGCATTATAAATGGATCAGGAAAAATATCAGAAAATCTACCTTTCCACTCTTGTGGGATTATGATATGATCACTTGCCCAAACTGACTTAAAGCCAAGTTGTTCAGCCTTTATTGCAATTTTGAGTTGATTGTCTATATCAATATTGGCAATAATTGGTAAAGCAATACCTAAATCCATTTTTCTAGTTAAACCCTTATTCCTATTTTGTCTTTTCCTAGTTAAACCCTTATTTTCTTTTTTGTCAATTATTTCATTTATAATGAAAAATAGACTTATATTTTAATTAGGTAAAAATGAAAAAGCAAAATTTATATTCTTTATTAAAAAATCATAAAAAAAATATATTTTTTGGAATCATCGGATTGACAATGGTAGACATGATGCAACTGATTGTACCAATTTTGGTTGGCAATGTTATTGATGCAATATATTCATCTGATGATTCGGTTCAAATTATCGATATTATTAATAGTAGCGCATTTTATCTTATTATCTGTGGGATTATAATGGCAATTTTTAGGTTTGTTTGGAGGTTTTTTCTTTTAGGAACATCTAGAAGGATAGAAAAATCTCTTAGAGATAATTACTTCAGAAAGATTCAAAAACTACCAAAAGAATCATATGAAAAAAATACTGTTGGTGATTTCATGGCACGAGGTGTTAATGATATAGAAACTATTAAAATGGCCTGTGGTTTTGGAATTGTTGTTGCATATGATGGGATTGTTTTATTGACTTTTATATTTATTTCGATGTTTTTTATTTCTCCAATATTTACATTATATGCCTCAATACCATTCATTATTATGGGAGTTTTAATACTTAAATATGGTGATTTGATTGAAACCTTATTTATAAATGTTCAAGCTTCTTTTTCAAAACTAACAGAAGAAGCCAGAAAAATTATATACTCTATTCGTGTAATTAAATCATTGAATGTTCAAAAAGATCAATTAAATAATTTTAAAATAAAAAGTAAGGAATATGAAAAAGTTAACTTAAGTTTGGTTAAGATTTGGGCTGGCTATCAACCACTAATAACTTTCTTTACAGGTGTATCAATTTTTATTTTTATTTTTATTGGCAGTAAGATGGTATTTCAAAATGAAATATCAATAGGAGAATTTTCATCTCTAATGGTATATCTAACAATGTTAGGCTGGCCAGTTGTTGCAATGGGTTTAGCTGTTGATTGGTTAAAACGTGGAAATGCATGCTTAACAAGAGTTAATTCAATAATTTTACAAAATCCTGAGATTGATGAATCAGATTTGAATGAAATTGATTTAATTCAAAAAATTTCATTTAATAAAGTCGATTATCTGGAAAATAATAAAAAAATACTAGAAAATTTAAATTTTAATATAGTTCGTGGTTCATCTCTAGGCATTACTGGGAAGACCGGTTCTGGAAAGACATCAATAGCAAATTTAATTTTAAAGAATATATATTCCAAAAATATCTATTTCAATGACTTAGAAATTAATGATATTAATAAAAATTCTATAAGAGAAAAAGTGTTATTTGTTCCACAAAACCCGGTCATTTTTACAGGAACTATAAAAGATAACGTTACTTTTTTTGTAAATGAAGATGATGATAAGAGAGTTTTGAAGTGCCTTGAAATTAGTGGTTTTATTAAAGATTTAAAAAATTTAACTAATGGATTGGACGAGTTAGTGGGGGAAAGGGGTGTGAGTTTATCAGGTGGTCAAAGACAAAGACTTTCAATAGCGAGGGCACTTTACCAAGAACCTGAGGTTTTGATTATTGACGATACACTATCTTCATTGGATGTAGATACCGAATTACAAATATTGAAAAATTTAAAAAAAGAATATAAAGAAAAATTTTTAATAATTATATCCTCAAGAATTTCCACTATTTATTCCATGGATAATATCCTAGTTCTAGATTCTGGAAAAATTGTTGAATCTGGGAATTCTAGAGAATTAAAAGAGAAGAAAGGTTTATTTAGGGAGCTCTTAAATATACAAAAAATATTGCCAGGTAGTTCAAATGTATAAAAGCACAAAAGATAAAAATATTTTATTTTGGCTAATTAGCTTTGCTAAGCCATTTAGATTATGGATCATTTTAGCTTTTTTTGCTATGTTGGTAGTTGCATCTTTCGAGTTGTTAATACCAATAAATATAAAACAAGTCATTGATAGTATCGTTGAATCAAAATCTTCTTTAGATAGTATTAAAAGTCATTCTTATTATGTTCTTTTGTTAATACTCGGTGTCTTTATTTTTAGTTCAGTATTTAGCTATATATTAAACATTACTGGACAAAAAATAATGCGCAATATAAGAGATAGTGTATTTGATCATGTATTATTGCTTCCACAAAATTTTTTTGATAAGCAAAGTGTTGGAAGAATAACCACACGTGTAACAAATGATGTTAATGCACTCAATGAATTTTATACTAATGTCCTGGTTCAGTTTCTTAAAGATATATTAGTTATATTTGGGATTGTTTATGTGATGTTTAATTATAATTCCAGCCTTACTTTTTTGATGATTTGTATAACTATTAGTATTATATGCTTTGCTTTTCTATATAGAAAAAGATTAAGACGGGTTTATACAAAATTACGATTAACAATAGCAAAATTAAATTCTTTTATAAATGAATCAATTAGAGGAATTAACCTTCTCAAAATTTATAATAAATCCGATCAAAATTTCACAAGATTCGAAAAATTAAGTAATGAAAATTTTGAAGCAAATATGGAACAGATGTATACATTTGCAATTTTTCGCCCATTTATAGAGTTTATGTCAGTCTTTTCTACCGCTGCTATTATTTGGTTTGGGGGTAGGGAGATAATATCTGGTAATTTATCAGTTGGAGAATTACTTGCAATCTTATTCTTCTTAAGAATGATTTTTAGACCAATTCTTGATTTGGCTGATAAATATAATATTTTGCAATCTGCTTTAGCTGCTAGTGAAAATTTATATGAAATAGTTCAAGTAAATCGAGAAGAATATGGCGAAAGAATTTTCCCACCTGATTTTAAATCCATAAAATTCAATAATGTTTGGTTTTCATATAATGATGATAATTGGGTTTTGAAAGATTTTAATCTGGAAATTAAAAAGGGGGATTCTGTATTATTACTTGGATCAACAGGTTCAGGAAAAACAACAATAATAAATTTACTTTTGGGTTTTTATCAACCTCAAAAAGGCGAAATACTAATTGATGACATACCGTTGAAAAATTATAATTTCAATTCAATTAGAAAAAATTTTTCTGTGATAATGCAAGATACACCATTGTTTAATATAGTTTTAGACGATGAGAATATTAATAGTATTACATCAGTTAAATCAGTGGGTGAAAAACAGGTAAGAAATGTCAAAAGAATACTCGAAAAACCATTTCACGTAATAATACTTGATGAGGCAACATCAAATCTTGATTTAGATTTAGAAAAGGATATTAAGGATTATTTAGAAAATATCAAGTCTAAAACCTCAATATTAATTGCACACAGACTCAACCTAATTAGAGATGAAGATAAAATACTTATTCTACATAATGGAAGGTTGATTGAAACAGGTAAGCACATAGATTTGATATCTTTAGACAAGGAATATTCTAAAATTTTTAAATTTAATGAAGAGTTTTTTCAATCTAAGCTTTAAATGTTGTCGTTTTTTGTTATAAATGTATAATTGATTCTTTAATCGGGGTGTAGCGCAGCTGGTAGCGCACCTGTTTTGGGAACAGGGGGTCGGAGGTTCGAGCCCTCTCACCCCGATTTA
>MDTE01181343.1_pt1 | contig 20299 bp, 15 predicted proteins | sample 811231 | NCBI WGS metagenome assembly MDTE01 (sample SAMN05326651, study PRJNA326480) | marine metagenome | isolation source: seawater | place: Indian Ocean: Red Sea | collected 2010
CGATAGGAACGCAATGTATCATTGCTTTGACATGAAGGCAGTACTTTTAGCCGGTGGCTTCGGGACACGCCTGAGGCCACTCACATTGAATACACCCAAGCCGGTCGTCCCTATTTTTGATCGGCCATTTCTCTACCATCAAATTGATTTACTCCAGCAAGTCCCTGAAATTGACGAAGTCATTCTGAGTCTGAACTACCGGCCAGAACGAATAAAAGAAGTCGTCGGGTATGGAGAGGATGCTGGCTTGCCAATCCGCTATCTTGTTGAACCGGAACCACTGGGGACTGGAGGTGCAATCAAGTATGCCGAACCGTATCTCGACGGAACAACAATAGTATTCAATGGAGACGTGCTAACAGAAATTGATCTCGGAGCGGTTGTCGAACGTCATCGCTCAAGCCGTGCGACGGCCACAATCGTACTGACCCCCGTAAACAACCCTAGCGCCTACGGACTAGTCGAAACGGATTCTCAAGGAAACGTTAGCCGCTTTCTTGAAAAACCAGACCCTAATGAAATTACTTGCGACACCATCAATGCAGGAATATATGTATTGGAACCAACCAGCCTTCACCGAATTCCAACTGGCACGAAATACTCCATCGAACGAAGTTATTTCCCATCCCTTATTGACAAAAATGAAACATTTGTTGCGTACATCGACAAAGGATATTGGCTAGATATTGGAACGCCAGACAAATACTTGCAGGGCCACCGAGATATATTGGATGGGCGCTGTGAATCCGGGCAATTTATACAGACCAGCAGCAATGACCCTACCATTGAAACAGGCACATCACTCGACACGTCTGCTCGCCTTGAAGGGCCCTGTTTTATTGGAACAGGTTCGACCATTCACGCTGACGTAAACATCACACGGCACAGCGTGATCGGCTCTGGTACGATTATCGAAACCGAAGCTGCCATTCATCAATCCATCGTTTGGTCTGATTGCCATATCGGACAAGGCGCATGTCTTGACGGAACCATTATCGGACACCGATGCCAGATCGGCGCTTACGCTGAACTCGGACCTGGGGTTGTTCTTGGCGACGATTCAGTGATCACGCCATATAGCAAACTAAACGACGCCTAAACACATCACATGACGAAAATCAATTCCGAAATATTCAAGGCATACGACATTCGCGGTATTTACCCAAGCCAGATTGACGCAAGTGCTGCGTTTCTTATTGGCCAGGCCTTCATCGCTTATCTCGGCGCAAAACGTATCGTCGTCGGTAGGGATATGCGAACGTCGGCACCAGAAATCAGTGCCGCATTCATTGAAGGGGCTCTCAAGCAAGGTGCCGATGTCGTTGATTGCGGCATGATCGGGACCGACATGCTCTACTACGCTGTTGCGCGAGGCGACTTTGATGGCGGAGCTGAGATTACCGCGTCGCACAATCCGAAAGAATACATTGGCCTGAAACTCGTCCGCCGACATGCTATTCCACTCAGTAGTGACGCTGGAATCGGAGACATAAGGGACATGATCATTCACGGTCAAATTCCAACTGGAGGCTCAGCATCAGGCAGTTGTAGTCAGGCGAACATTTTGGAGCCCTATTTGAATCATGTCCGGTCATTTGTCGACCTTACTTTAATTAAACCGTTCCGACTGGTGTTGGACGCGGGCAGTGGTATCGCCGGCATGGTCGCACCACCACTACTTGAAGACCTCCCCTGTGACACAACCAAGCTTTGTTTCGAAGTCGACGGTTCTTTCCCGCATCATGAAGCGAACCCACTTATCGAAGAGAACCGGCGGGATATCGTGGACCGTGTCGTTGCAGATTCAGCCGACGCTGGTATCGCATGGGACGGAGATGCAGACCGTTGTTTTTTTATCGACGGAGAGGGCGGATTCGTACCGGGAGATTTCATCACAGCCCTACTGGCAGAAGCATTCTTACGAAAATCGCCGGGCTCAACAATAATCTATGACGTTAGAGCTAGTTATGCCGTCAAGGATATCGTCGAGGCACACACAGGGAACGCATTAATGAACAGAGTCGGCCATGCCTTTTTTAAGAAACGCATGCGCGATGAGGATGCGATCTTCGGCGGCGAGGTTACCGGACACTACTACTTCAGGGACAACTATTTTGCCGACAACGGTTTTATCCCTGCGCTCCTGCTCCTTGAGTTGATGTCGATTCGAGACGAAACACTTTCAGAATTACTGGCACCACTCCGTAGCAAATACTTCATCACGGGGGAACTTAACACCGAGATGCCTGACATGACAGCGGTAACTGCGACGATCGATCGCCTCGAGAAAAAGTACCAGGACGCTCATGTCTATCGCATGGATGGGGTTTCCGTTGAATACGACTCATGGCATTTCAATGTCAGGCCATCAAACACAGAACCTCTTATTCGACTCAATCTCGAAGCTACCACACAATCGGAGATGGAAGACCGTCGCGATGAGGTTCTCCAGGTTATTCGACGTGGCTAGTTCCGCTTCGATACAATGCCTCTACCGCCGGGCGGGAGTAACTCAGCGGTAGAGTGTCAGCTTCCCAAGCTGAAGGTCGCGGGTTCGATTCCCGTCTCCCGCTCCATATTTCCTTCGGCGAAGATCTCTTTTATTCATATTGAAAATACTTACGTCGTGACAATCTACGAAGAGGACTCGTCAAAATCGAGGCGAAGCAAAGACAAAGTCCTTGGCATCTCAGCCGGGCGGTAAACCGGGCCCTCGACCACCGCATCATCTGCAAATGCTATCCGCATCGGCTCCACAGGCTGTTCCACATACTTGTATGCTACGTCGAGACTCCAGCCAACTGTGCGTTTGCCACATCGGTAGCACTCAAGAAAAGCCCGGTGCTCAGCGGATTTGGTATGGAATTCATGGCCTTGCCAAAAAAAGCATGCGACACGCCTAGCCCATCCCCGCAATATCCTCATTCACACACCAACCAGCCTTTTTCTGCAGACTAACACACGTCAAAATAACTCGAAAGAGAAATGGTTAAGTAATTTTTCCTTCTCCGACTAAAACGCTGCACGACGTATAGTAAAGTCCTAAAAAGACGGTACCCGCTAACTATGGCAATCAACCGACCCGATCCAATTCCCTTCCCAGTCACCGACGACGACGAAAAACTCCTTCCGCTACCAGAATTAAATCTTCCACAAGGCGTGACATCACTTGGCCGCACACTCGTCATAAATGGAGAACTAACCGCCGAAGAGAATCTAATCATCGAAGGTACGGTTGAAGGAAAGATTTCAGTACCTGATCAAGATATCGCTGTCGGTCGAACTGCCGACGTCTCTGCAGATATCGTAGCCAAGAATATAACTATCCTCGGGGAAGCCTCCGGTCGATTTACGGCGTCTGGAAAGATCGCGCTACTTCAGACAGCCAGAGTGGTCGGGACACTTATTTCAACTCAAGTTGAGATAATCGAGGGTGCCATATTTCAAGGTTCAGTTGATCCTTCTAAGACAGAAACGGCCGTTGCTGTCGGAAAGCATCGGTTCAAAGAAGGCCGTCCTTCCATCTCCAATAAAGCGGCCGGTGAGACCATTACTGACGAGTAATGCCCTCACACCATAGTTCCATCGCTCGACGTTACGGTATCACCGCACCATCGGTGTTGTTACTCGTATGCGTACTCTGCGTAAACTGCTCAAATAGATACTCACCGGTCGATTGGGACACTGTTGAATATACGATCGCAACCGAATTTCCGGACGTTCGCCAAGTAACAACGGACGAGCTTTCTAACCTCCTTAATGACGACGTCAAGGAAGTTATGTTACTAGACGTACGCGAGGTAGAGGAGGTCGCGGTGAGTCACTTGCTTGGCGCCGTACGCGTCGGGTCGGTTGAAGAAGCCGCCACCCTCATACAATCTGCGCCTCAACATACAACCATCGTCGCCTACTGCTCCGTCGGCTATCGCTCCGCAGAACTTATCGCAGAGCTCAATCAGTTTTCCACACGAACGGTCTACAACCTTGCTGGCTCGTTCTTTCGATGGGCAAACGAAGACAGGCCAGTGTTCCGAGGTACCCAACGCGTTTTGGAGGTCCATCCATTTAACGATCAATGGGGAACCCTACTGGATCCATCTCTCCATGCATACGAACCGAACCCACCTATCAAGGATTAGCCAGACCTAACGTTTCGGCAAATCTCAATAATGTCGGCTACATCAGGACGATCGCCGGGGCCCTCTCCAACGTACACGAATCGCACAGTTCCACTCGGATCGATCAGAATATCACCACCCTGCTGAATCGTATCGGACACGGGGCACCGTGGCAGGCGACCAGCCAGCGCCTCGCTAAAATAGGTTTTCAACGTAGACCAACCAAACAGGTGCCACCATTTAGAGCGCTCACATCCATAGGCTCGATAGAGGGTTCTGTCCTTATCGACAAGGACTGGCCATGGAAGCTTACTTTCTTCCAAATAAACCCGCGCAGATTCGACAGATTCAAATGTCACTGCCAATACAGACACCTCAAACTGATTCAACGCATCCATGTGTTGCTGCAACTGCAGCAAATGCCGACGGCAGGCTAGTCAATTCAAATGTCGGTGTAAAACGAGCAGAACCCAATTACCCCGGTAGGCTGTGAGTGTATGTTGAGTCAACTCAGAATCATACAAACGAAATAGAGCGCCGGCTTGGCCTATGAATTCGCTTCGTTCGGACACCTAAACACAATTATAGAGACGGTTCGTTTGACAAGAAAACACGACCAAGCGACACTTGTTCCTCAGGGGCGCGTACGGATGCACCGCCGGAGGACAATTCAGTGTCAGAACATACAGCCGAAGCAGCGACGCAACAACAGACTGTCACCCAACGTCTCATTTTAGCGTTTCTGAACGCTACAACGTTTTACTACGTCGCCCTTAAGCCATCGGTACAGATGGCAACATTCGTCGAAGACGGCGAAGTGATGTTTACCTTCGTTAGAAATCTTGTGCTGATCATCGCCGCCTACGCGGCGACGTCCAAACTGCTGTTTAAATCTCGCTAATCATTTTCATCAACATTGCTTCTCGCATCTAATTATGGAGAACATGACTAATGCGTCCTAGAACCATAGTAACGGCTCTTATGCTCATGGCGGTTATGTCGGTCACCACCCTGGCACAAACCTTTGACCCATCCTCGATGAAAACTCCCGACGGTCAACCGGACATTAGCGGTAGATTTACTTTTCGAACATTGACGCCACTCCAACGCCCACAAGCCCTAGCGGATCAAGCAAGCCTTGACCCAGAAGAAGCCGCACAATTTGAGGCATCTGAACGCATCCGACTCAATCGAGATCTTTTTGATCCCGAATCTGGGGCGCCTTCTGCTGGGTACCAGCCTCGTGCGGACGGTGGCGTACTCTCCTACAACGAATTTTGGTATGAACGGGGAATCGAACTCGTCGCTGATAAACGAACATCGCTAATCATTGACCCACCGAATGGCCGACTTCCCGAGCAAACGCCTGGCGCTCGCCGCCGTGGCGCGGCCCGTCGCGCATACGTCAATGAACACCGCTACGACTCGTACGAGAATCGGAGTCTGTTTGACAGATGCATCATGGGGTTCAATTCGGGCCCACCGATGGTCTCCGCAACCTACAATAACAACGTGATGATCTTTCAAGCCCCCGGTTACGTCACCATTCTCAATGAGATGGTTCACAATGCGCGTGTCATTCCGATCGGGGACGGCACGGACAAACCACCATTTTCGCAATACTCGGGAGTATCTCGGGGCCACTACGAGGGCAACACACTTGTAGTTGAAACCACACAGTTTAAAGGTGGCCAAAGTCGCGGAACAGGACCGAACATGCATTTAATCGAACGCTTTACCCGCGTCGATCCTGATACCGTCGCATATGAGTTCACCGTCACAGATGACACCGTCTATGTAGTCCCGTACACCGCCCTTATGCCACTCAGACGCACTGACGATGATCTATTCGAATACGCTTGCCACGAAGGCAACATCGGAATGCATGGCATCCTAGCAGGCGCCAGAAAACTTGAGTCGGAGGGACGAGAACTCCGTCGTTAACTCGAACAGACCAAAACCCAAGCACAAGCACCTTCGGAGTCGCCAAAAGGTCCTGCTTATTCGTTACAGCAATGACACCGTTGGCTTAGACCTAACCCAAAACCGTCCCACATCGAATGCTATAGTGCTCGATACTCAACTGGAGGTACGTATGAAACGAATTCTGTGCATGACTTTCCTTGTTGTTCTCGGTGTCTTCGCGACTTGGGTCTCGAATGCTGCTCAAGAACCTCGGTTCCCGATCAGAGCACTCGAAGTCGCACAGAATCTCCACGTCCTTTCCTCAAACCCGAGTCAGCAGGGCATGCGAACCGGTGGCAACACTGGCGTCTTCGTCACTACCAATGGCATCGTCCTTGTCGACACCAAAATCAAAGGGTACGGCCCTGATATTCTCGCTGAAGTTCAACAAATATCCAACAAACCGATCACCACGATTATCAATACGCACACACACTGGGACCACAGCGGTTCAAATCCAGAATTCTCAGACACAATAAATTTCGTGGCCCACGACAACACCCTAAAACATATGTCTGGGAATAACTGCAGCGATGGAACCGGCTTTCAAGGTGGCTCAATTACAAACTGCGAGTCCTTTAAAGGTGCCAACGAAAAGTACTTACCAAACACCACATTCGCTACCCAACATACGTTATTTAGTGGAAATGACCAGATCGACTTGTACTACTTTGGCCGTGGCCACACTGACGGTGACATTTTTGTTGTCTATAAAGAAGCGCGCACCGTGCAAACAGGTGACATGTTCGCCCGAAAAGGATTGCCCTACATCGATTCCGCCAGATCGAACGGGAGTGCAACAGAATTTGGCGAAACGCTTCGAAAGGCCGTGGCTTCAATCTCAGATATTGACCACGTCATCACAGGACACGCAGACGATCCCCATACCTGGACCGATCTCGTTAACTACTCAGGGTTTTATAACGATCTGGCTACAAAGGCTAAAGCCGCCAATTCGCGTAACCAAAGCGTAGATGACTTTGTGTCAACCTACCGTGCGCCAAGTCAATACAGCGACTTCGCTGTCGACGAAGGCCGTCTCCGGACTGTTGTGGAATTGATATACAACGGTCAATAGCACGACATCCCCGATCCTTCGAGGCGCGTGTCCAATGGGTACGAAGAGCGAACGTATCATTCAAGAAGAACGTGGCAGCCTAAACCGGGCCGATAGGTTTTATGATCGACAGGTCAAAGACCATCTTACGCCACTGATGCAGAGTTTTATCGCCAAACAGCACATGCTCTTCATTGCAACAAGTGACGCCGAGGGCAATTGCGACTGCTCCCCTCGATTTGGCCACCCGGGCTTTGTTATTGTTCAAGACGAACACACCTTGGCCTATCCAGAATTCCGAGGAAATGGTGTCTTCGCAAGCCTTGGAAATATCATCGAGAATCCCGCTATCGGACTGCTTTTTATTGATTTTCTTGAGACCTCTGTTGGCCTCCATGTTAATGGCCGCGTCGAACGACGAGCACCAGACAACGGACTTGTACCCAACCAAGAATTGAGCCAACGGTATGGCGTATCAGACAACACACTCGTTGAGCAGTGGGTGTACGTGACCGTAGAGGAAGCCTACATCCACTGTTCTAAGCATGTACCGAAACTCGTCGCCAGTCACAAAGACGTCCGGTGGGGCACGGACGACAAACGGCACAAGTCTGACCGATTTTTTCTTGAGTAATCGATTATGAAGGCGACAACGTCTAACGACCGGCGCCTGCCACCTGAACACGAATTCTGTAAAACCCGCTCTGCGCTGTCATAAACAATGTCCGGCCGTCGCCACCGCCAAACGTTAAGTTAGCTGGGCGTTCTGTTGGCTGAATCGTTCCGAGATGTTCCCCATCTGGACTGAACACCCACACCCCGCCTGGTCCGGTTGCCCAGAGGTTCCCCATTTCATCAACCTTCAATCCGTCTGGTGCACCCCTTCCCGGGTCATCCGTCACATCGACAAACACACGCCCGTCATCAAGCATGCCATCCTCGTCAACGGCGTAGGCAATCCACTGCCGACTCACCCCATCCGAGTTCGCCACATACAGTGTGTCCTCATCAGGCGAAAAAGCAAGCCCGTTGGGCCGCGTCTGCGTCGCAAGCAAGTCAAGTCGTCCGTCAGTTGCTAGCCGGTAAATTCCATTCATTTCAAGTTCTTTAGACGGATCATCGTCTTGCTGCGCTAATCCATAGGGCGGATCCGTGAAGTACAGTGATCCATCCGAACGAAACACAAGGTCATTGGGACTATTTAGTCGTTTACCCTCGTACGAATCAACCACCACGACACGGGACCCATCTGCCTCGATTCGGCTAATTCGACGGTTTCCATGCTCTGTAAACGTCACTCTTCCTTCCGCGTCTGTCGTAATCCCATTCGGCCCGATGAACCCGCGCGGATCTATGAACTCATCGTCGCCGTCATGGTACCCCTCAAACACTGGCGTTAAAAATGATGACATCGAGTGGTCAGAACTCCACAACACAATCTGATTTCCTGGAATATCACTAAACAGAACCGCTCCCCCGTACAATCCGTGGTACTCGATCCAGTGTGGCCCTTCTGTAAAACCAAAACCATCTGCCAGTTTTTCAATCACAGCGTCAGCCGAAACAAGTTCGTCAAATTCTTGTGTAAGCCGAAGCACAGAACCCGCGCCCCTCTCGGTGGAATCCTCAACCGCCGACTGCCCACTTTCCTGACTCGTCAACGTCCGATCGTCGCACCCTGAAAACGAAAGCACTGCCACAAACCCCAACGCAATACGCAATATCGTCACCCTACGCCACTACCAAGTTGTCTAAGCTTTAAAACAATTTCCTAGCGACTAAACTCTACAATTCGCTTCCAAGCAGCTTCATTTTACGGCAGTAACTGTCGCCGATGGAGTTCTCCGAATACAAAATCGGCGGCCAATTCATGACCCGTCGGTCCCCAGTGCCGATCATCACGAAACAATATCGCTTTCTCTTCCCGTGCGGCATCTCTGAACGTGGGCAATAGATCCACCGATTCAACACCTAGCGCATCAAGAACACCGTGGAGGCGTTGGTATCCTGGCGCACGCTCAAAACAAAACCGTTCTGGCTGTCCAAGCCTCCCTAACGCTGCTTCCATTGAGGTCTTCTGCACTTCTTCTTCAGCTGGAACGGTAAATACGACCAACCGGGCACCATTCTCGCGAACCTCGTCCCGAAGTTTTTCCAACAGAATCGACGTCACTCCCCAAGCTGACGTAATTTCGTTGGGTTCCTCGCAAGAATGTACGCCAAACCTCGAAATTTCAGCCAACTCTTGCTGGCGAGTGACTAAACTGTCTGAACTGACCGCATTTGCCACCAAACGCCGTACTGTTCGACCTAGCACTCGCAAGAGCACTGATTTCCTTGCATCGCGTAACGGCCATTCTTCACGACGTGCTCGTTCAAACTCGTATTGTTTCCTAGCTTCTGTAATATCAACAGGCGTAACAGATCTTCTACCAAAAGAATCAACCTTAAGAAATGGTCGACTTTCGATTTTTGCCTGCCCCGTATTCAGGACAGATTCAAGTCGTAGATCATTGTTGCGAACATCATTCCCTAAGTAGAACCCCAGTAACACAAGTTGTGGCCTGTAAGTTGATGCGATCTGTTGGTAGACCAGATATTCCTGAAGCGTCCCGTAGCCACCAACACCGAAATTAAACACCTCACCATTTTGGCCAGACGATTTGATCAATGCACCAAGCCTCGAAGCAAAACCCTCCTCTCTCTCGACAGAATAAGCTTCAACAAACGAATCTCCGAGTACCGCGACCCGCAAGTCGGCATCTAATCTTCCGTCTGGCTCAATATCTCGCCAACCTTCAGAGTTATAACTGACAACCACCGACTCGGGTACATACGTCGTGTATCTAGACCCTGGTGACAGTGTCCATCCGAGAACCGGATGTGGAATACGGTACTCCTGAGTCCAGTCGACCGGAACTGTAGTCCGTAAGTACCATTCAGCGACTAGGCCTACTATTCCAACGGCCATCGCACTCACACTGGCAAGGAATAGCACCGCGGTTACTTGTCGTCGCACCATGATGATGAACGCCACAATCTGCGTTTAGAAGGACTTAACTTCCATTCAGGCATTCCTACTCAGGCAAGGCAAAAACAAATATGTTATTTCCGTTACTAGGCCGAAGCTCTGGGGTCAACTGAAGAAAGCTCGGTGTCGTGGCCGCGCCACCAGTACTCACTGCAATATACTGTCTGCCATTCACGGCATAACTAATCGGAAAGCCCGATACCGGAGACCCCAGATTGATCTCCCACAGCACCTTTCCCGTCTCCTGGTCAAACGCACGAAAACGACCATTTGCATCTCCTCCAAACACTAAGCCGCCACCAGTCGTCACCAACGACAGTGTTGCCGCACGCTGCTCATACAGCCATTGCGTCTCGCCTGTTTCCGCTGAAATCGCATAAACAGTACCTAACTGATCCGTCCCGGGAGCCAGCTCGTGCCTAACTGCCAGCGCATAAATTCGATGAGACGCATCCTCTGCAGTAGTCGCGAGAAGTCGCTGGCACATATTCCGCAGGGGGAAATACATCGTATTCGTTAACGGACTGTACGCCCCGGCTTCCCAATCCTTTCCACCATGCATATTGGGGCAAGCCAACACCTGTTGACCTAATGCTGTAAACACGGCCTCGCCATTCTCGGTCACCGTACCGGTTCGACCGTCAATCTCACTAATAACGTTTTGCGTTACTGTAGGTGTCGCCCACAAAAATTCTCCGGTCTCACGGTCAAGCGTATAGACCACGCCAGTTTTCCCCGGAATACCTGTGACAACCTTTCGCACTTCGCCAGCCTGAACTCGTGGATTAATCCAGCTCACACTACCCACATCAGGTGACACCGCTGTCTCGATCAGAATCCGTTCAAACGGATGGTCAAGGTCCCAATGATCGTTCAAGTGCTGGTAGTACCATCTAATGTCCCCGGTCTCAACGTCCAACGCAAGCGTTGAATTGTGGTAAAGGTGGGTGTTCTCGATCCCTCCCAACATAAATTTCGGCGCAGGAGACGTCACCGATGTACCGAAATAGATCAACTTGAGCTCTGCATCGTAACTCGGCGGCATCCACGTCCCAACGTGCACTCGTTGTTCATACGGGACCCCACCCCAGGTCTCATCACCTGGCTCTCCAGGTGCGGGCACTGTCCGGCGCCTCCACAGTTCTTCGCCTGTACGCGCATCATGCGCCAAGATGACGCAAGACTCTGGCCCTCCTTGAGGCCGGCAACTCCGCCCTGAAATCACTTTGCCGTCCGCAATAATAGGACCAGAACTATGGCCGGCTGGCGTCACTTTATAATCGAAGATCTTGTTCTCCCACGCCAGCTCACCAGTATCGACATGCAGCCCGAACACAAAATTGTCATCGCTGGTGTTAATAATGAAGCGATCATAAATCGCTATATTTCTGTTGTTACGAGCATTTCCACCAACATAGTCATAGACATCATCAGGAAGAGAACGTCGATATGACCATTTAAGATCGCCTGTAAGCGCATCAATCGCTTCAATCACATCGCTTGCCTGCGGCATATAGAGCATTCCGTTATATGCCAGTGGTGTCCCTTCTTGTCGACCGGGCGCCAGCGCTCGTGACCACACCATCTGCAGTTGGTCCACATTCTCTCGCGTCACCTGCTCGAGCGGACTGTAACCCCATCCGTCAAGTGTCCTGCGCCACATCAACCAATCTTTCGCGTCTGGTTGCTGAAGCATCTCGTCTGTCACTGGCACAAACTCATCACCCTCATCACTAGATTGAGCACTGACAACAAATGGAGTCATCAACAGAACGAGGAATGCCGCCAAAGTCTTGACCGTCATAGAGGAAAACCCGTGAGCGCGCTGCATCTGAACTCTCCTAGTCATTTGATACACACGTTAACGGCGATCACACCATCGCCATCAAACCATTATTAGACTACGCCGGTTCAGCGTAATTGCCCAGTAACGCTCCTTGCCACACCTCTCTAGACAAAAAAACCTCCAACTGCGAGCAGGTCCTCATATTTACCCGACCGCGCCCCAATTCCTTAAAATCGAACAAAAATGGTCGCCCCTTTCTATTGGCTGGTCTTAGGCACAGCTACATGCTGTAAGCTAGGCACACTTTTCGGTTCTTTAGAGGCAACGTCAGCTATTACACTGCCTTTGCATGAAAACGGCGCGTAAGGACGCGCAACGAAGACGCACCACTCTAACGTGCGTGGAAACGGAAATACCAGCATGAATACCAAAACACTCACCACTCTAGTTACGTTACTCACTTGTGTAATGATCGGTACAACAGCGCAAAATTCGATGGCGCAGTTCAGTGCCTCGGACTTCGAATACGGCGACCGGTGGAAGATGCCCGACGGAGAAACCGCGGAAATCTGGAACCCGGCTATGCGTAAACTTCTCGACGGCGGACCGATGATCGGTGGCACTGTGCGTGCCACTGATCCACGCACTTATTGTGCGATGGCCGCAGCAGGCTACGACTTCATCTGGGTTGAAATGCAACACGAAGCGACGACTTGGGAACAGGTCGCTCGTTTCTGGAGAACCTGCCCTGGCCCCGCCGCTCCCGGTGTGCGGGTCGCATATGCCGATGAACGCGAGATACAGCATGCAACCGATATGGGTGCGGCCGTTATCGTCGTTCCAACCGTCGACTCTGTCGAAGAGGCGCAAGAAGCGGTCGATTGGACATACTTTCCACCGATCGGCCGCCGCAGTGCTGGCGGCGGGCAAGGCATGAGTGAAATCTGGAACGACGTGCCAGGTGGTTATCGTCAGACGTGGAATGACAACGTCGTGCTCATTCTCATGATCGAAACTCTTGAAGGTGTCGAAGATGCAAGAGAGATCGCTAAGCTTCCTGGCGTTGACGGCCTGTTCGCGGCCAGCGGGGACCTCGGGAACTTTTCGGGGTTTGGAGAAGGTGACGAGGAGTATGAAGCGATCATTACCGAAGTCGCCACTGCCGCAAAAGACGCTGGGATCCATGCTTGCGCGCCATTACGCTGGGCCGATCGCCCAGAATTTACCTGCTTTCAAGCGGCAACGGAGGGTGCCAACATTCGTCGGGGTGCGGCGGCTGAACTTCAGCAAGCCGCGGAACGGTTCGGTAGCACAGGCGGCGGCGGCGCCGGTAGAACCCCATCATCCGCCGGCCCGATCCTTGCTAATCTCACGGCCGAATGCGGGTCCATCACCTATGAGGCTGACTGCTTTTCTGCGGTCGAAAGCGCCGCAGAGGCCGCAGCAAGTCTGTCTGATTCTGACAAAGCTCTCATTGGTCGACGGGTCCGCGAGTTGATCGCTGCGAATCCTAGTCAGGCATCACAAATCCGAAGTATCGCTTCTCGCGGAGGGCTCGACGTCGGCTAACCCTAACCAGACGTCAGATATTTTCGCTAGACAAAACGCGACGGTCACAAACAAGTGGCCGTCGCGTTATTTTTATCTGAACCGCGAAAAGTCTGGACGGTCGCCCCAGAATTCATTCGAAGACTTACTGACCGGAAATAAGTGCTCGAAGACGCGCAACCCCCTCGCTAGCCGGGCCGATGACTGGAGAAGTTCGAATAGCCGCACTGCCAGGCAAAATGCGCTCCATCGAAAACTGAGCGAAAAGAATCGCGGATTCCTCATCAACGGCCCCGACGGCGTCGAGAACAAAACGGTCGTGTTGCTCCGGCTCTCCGCTAATCAATGAGTCCATAGCACCGGCGATCGCCCCGCTCGTCACTGTAATTCTCTGGTCTTGGCGCTCGGCCTCCCGCTGCAGCTCCGCCGACAGAAACGTCGCCGAATCCGGCGCGGTCGCCAACACATGTAACGGCTGCCCGAGTTCTAACGCACGCTCGATAATGCCATCAAATGATGTCGCGACAGGAACATTAACATTTCCTCTGGCTTGCTTTGCAAATTCACCGAAAAATGACCCCGTCACAATAATGCCCTCGGTTCCGGTTGTTTCGCTATACCGGATCAAACGGTCAATCCTGGTCGCGAGTTCATCATCATCAACATTGCCTTCACTGCGATCGAGATACAGCGACCCGTCAAGTAAATGCGCAACGTCAGCCTCCGGCCAACCGCGATCAAACGCCGCTTGAGTCGTCGGAATCGCATTCAATAATGCATGAATGGCGCCAACACGATAACGCCTAGGCTGATTCATAAAAGCTCCCTATCTATGCCACGCGGCACATCCACGCCCGGGTTGATTAGTGACCACGGAATCCGATCGACTTACAGTTTCCCTACGCCAACAGACTCAACGTGCGCCGCTGTCGTTCGAGGCGTTCGCTTCGTGCTTTGGCAAACTGAACTATTCCTTTAACAATCGAATCCTCGTCGAGCCGAGATTCACGGATGACATCTGGCTCCAGGCCACCACTTCTCCATCGGTCGTCAAAATCCGCGTACATCGAATATTCCTCTGTTAACGGACCCAAGTTAGGAATCGGAGGTACACGTTTCGTCATCGTACTTACGACCATGCAGTCAAATCGAGACTCATCGGGCAAAATCTTGTCCTGGTACGCCTTCGATTGAAAGCCAAAAAGTTCCGTGCTGATCACTGAAACAATCCGCACGTTAACCCCAGCCTCTTCCAACCGAGGTATCGCCTTGACAAGATTCATCGTTGAACTGGATCCCTGCACAAAAACTGTCCCCATGGGAGCGGACTGACCGTCATAGTCACGAATCAGATAGAGTCCTTTCGCCGCGGCCTTCACATCCGTATCTGCAAAGGTCGTCCGATCAGCGACATTAAAATCTGGTCGTGCGACGTGGATGACGATAATGCCGATTTCCTTGATCTCTAACGCCTTTTGCACCGCGGCGAAGTAGCCAGGGGCCACATCGTTATAATCCCAAAAATAGAGATTAATAACCTGACCACGCGGAAGTAGAGTCCAAGTTTGTGGAGCGAAAATTCCAAAATGAGTCCTGGCATCCGCTGCTGTCTCGGGTCCAGAATGTCCTGCCAAAATATTTAGCACGCCGAGTTCGAACGGACTATCCTGATTCATTTGGGAAAACACACGAGCCGGTGTGTACATCAAGGGAGTGAACGCTCCATACGTACCAGAAATACCCCAAACGCCAGCATATTGCTTCGGATCAACTGCCGCATTCTGACTTACCAACCCGATCATTGTTGACGCATTGCCAGCCTCCTGGATCGCCGCCTTCAATCGCGTCCCGTACGGATTATCAACAGGATCGTAATGGCCCAATAAATTTGCGTTCTCAATGTTGATCGACCCAGACAGATCCGCCGCCATCGTCATGAAACGACCATTGGTAACATAGTTCATCCATGCGCCAATTTCACTGACTGCTCGCCGAGGTCCCTTCTTAAGACCAGCCTCGAGAAACAACGATATCTGACGCTCTACTTGGTCACCTGTATGTGGATTGGCAACCACGACGTCTTGCTTGTCTACTGGTAGATTCTCAACTCTAAGCCGAGCATCCATAAATGGATTTGTTGTAACGTCAATTCGTAGCTTCGGTGACCGGTCCACAGACTCAGCAATATTGAGTACCCGTTCAGCAATCCAAGCGCCTAGTCCATCGCGCTGCTCCATTACCGACATAACGACGTCAACATTGATCTTGAACTGCACTAGTCGATCTGCATCAGACGCCGGGACACCATCACGGATACCCTCAAACGTCACACCGTACTTACGTTCAAATGTTTCCGCCAACGCCACAAAATATTCACCGTTCATCTTGAACGCATACGGATGGGAGGGATAACTGATCAAGTGATCCTGACCACTGACCTTGCCATCCCGCACGTCTGGCCACCACCCTTTTGTGGTGGGCCCAACCAACAGCATTGGCCTCCGGTCATCTTCCGGCCATTCCTCCATGGCCTTAAACGCCGCAATCACCTGATCAAAATTATTTCCATCATCAACAGCAAAGACATTCCACCCCCACGACACCCACTGTTGCGCGATGTCGTAATCGGTGTATTTCGGTTTAATAACTCCACCGACGAGTGTGTCGTCAATACCGGCGTTGTTCTCGGATAACAAAACGCGTAGCCGCTTCCCAACCTGTTGCGACAGCGCAATATTCTTTAGCTCCTGGGCATGGCCTTCCGTCAGAGCAAACTCGCCTTCCAATGCCATGACCTTCAAGTCAGACGAAGCACCCAAGTAATCCCAGAAGACGGCTTTTCCCGCGGCGGTCGCAACACCAATTCCTGACGGCCCGCCATTCACATCATTGGTCACATCGATCGATTCCGCATGACCGGACAACGAACGAATACCACGCCCCTTTGCATCCGCGAATAATGCATGATCTGTGAGTCCATTTATTTCGAGCAGACTTTCCAACGCGCCAGCACCACGTCGAAAGCCAAGCGCATCGATCGGGAGAATCGCCACATCAGGATCACAAACAAACCGCTCATCTCCAGTAGCTATGTGCTGTAGACGCAAGGCCTCATACAAAATCATCCAAAGGGAGTAACACGTCGGAATACAATGACCGCCGGCGAGCATAAACTTGTCGGCATAAGGAAATTTTGGCTCACGTAGGTCATACCGAAGACCACCCAGAGCAGGACCAGCTAAGTGACACGCCACGTTGTACGGGGTATAGGCAAGAGGGCCACCAAAATGCCCCGTCTGCGCGTAATTCCCCATCAAACAGAGATTCATCGCGGTCAAGAACGCCACATCATCAAAACGCTCACGCTCATAATCTGGAAGCTCAACCGAGCACGCCTCCCGTTTGGCCTCTGCGGAAACAGAGTGAAGTACTACGGTTTGACCAACTGAAACGGATGTCGTCATTCGGTGTCCTCTTTCGGAAGCGCAAAAACCCACATCACGCCGCTGCCCTGCGGAATCGTTGTATCGGTAAAGCGCGCATACGAGGTAGTCATACCAATTCGACCACCTGCGCCAACTGCAAGATACTGCTGCCCATTAACTTCAAATGTGACCGGCGCCCCAGAAATATCGCCATTCAATCTAGTTTCCCATAACAAGTCTCCGGATTCGCTATCCAGCGCAAACAATCGCCGGTCAGCCGTGCCTCCGAAGACGATGTCACCTGCCGTAGCAAGCGCGGACGCGGTTACCGCCACACCACCTGGCGTCCGATACTCCCAGACACGCCGCCCACTAACAGGATCGAACGCCACGAATTCTCCAATGTAATCGTAGCCTGGCACCTGCTTGGTTCGTGTGCCAATTCCTCGATAGATACGACCGGGTTGAAATTCTTCAGAGATGTAGGTCACATCCATGCAACTGTTGTTAATCCCGAGATAATACAAGCCGGTTTCTGGGCTATAACTCGGCGCATTTAAATTTCGAGTGCCATGGTAGTGAGGACAAACCTCGAAGACCTTCCCGGAATCCACATCATCCATTGTTGGAATCTGTGCCGGGTTATAAATGGGACTTCCGGAATCGGTCCACCCCGTAATGATGTTGTCGTAACCGGTCCTGAAGGCGCGCAAAAATTGACCGGTCTCACGATCGAGAACAATCCCCCATCCAATTTTACTAGTCTCAATTAGCGCCTTATAAACACGACCGCCCATTTCAATATCAACCAACATGCTCTCGTGCGTGGCATCGAGGTCCCAGTTATCAGCCGGAACGACCTGAAAATGCCATTCAATTTCCCCGGTATCTATATCGAGCGCCAAAATCGCGTTCGTGTAAAGCGCATCCCCTGGACCGCGAAGTGTTGACGCCCATGGAGTCGGCTGGCCCGTTCCAAGGTAAATAAGTCCGAGCTCCGGATCGTAACTGATAGTGCCCCACGTAAGTCCGCCCAACGGCGGAACTTCTCGTTCTCCCCATGTGTCGTACTCCGGGTCGCCTGGTGCCGGTACCGTATAAGTCGTCCAGAGATGATCGCCAGTCTCAACGTCATGCGCCACGACGAGACCACGTGCAGTCTTGTCACCACCGGCAAAACCGAGCACCACTTTCCCATCAGCGATTAATGCAGGGTGTGCGTGCCCCAGGCCTTCACTATAGTCCCCAGTACTAACTTCCCACTGCGTCTCGCCAGTTCGTTGATCGATGACAACCAAGGAGGTATCCGCTGTGGCCCAATACACACGGTCACGGTAGACGGAGACACCGCGTGACCGTCCAAGTGCCTGTGACTTTTGGATGTCATCCGGATAACTTCGCTGGTGAACCCACGCCACATCCCCGGTCTCCACCTCAAACGCAGTAACCCGGTCACTCTCAGCAACGAACATAAGTCCATTCGACACAACCGGCGTCGGAACCCAACGACTCCCATCGCCCATGGAGTGGGCCCACACAAGACGTAACTCATCGACATTGCCTCGATTAATTTGGTCAAGCGGACTGAATCCGGTCACATCATACGTACGGCGATAGTTCATCCAATCACCATCTTCTGGATTCAGGAGACGTTCTTCATCTATCGGCTCCCACGCCTCATCGCTCGACTGCCCAATCACCACATTGCCCGCAAAAAGTTGAACCAACACGACCGTCGCAAACATTCGACAAAGACAACGTGCGATTTCCATCATCAGTTCTCCTTCGGTAAGCGTAGTGCCACTAACGACCCAAGCATATTGCGCCCCGCAACCTGAACCACAATGTACTGCTGACCCGCATGCTGATAGCCCATCATGCCGTACTGTCCAGAGGCCGGAAGTGATACTGTCCCGACACGAACTCCCGACAACTTATCCAAGGCATGCAACCGAGGCGTCCCACCGGTACCCTCGGCCGTAATCACAAGCGTCTTGGTCACCATGGTGATCGGATGTGAGGTCCGGCCGGTATTCGATATCTCCACCTGCTCAAGGGCCGGATGATTCTGAATTCGGTCCGGCGTATCACCGTTCGGCGTCTCCCACAGATGCTCACCAGTATTCATATCAATCGCGACGATTCGACTATACGGCGGCTTGAAGATCGGCAATCCCTGCGGTCCCCGAAAATCACCTCGGTTGAGAACCGCAAACTCGGCAATCGTCCGCCCGGTCGTCTTAATATTTTCGGGCTCATCAATCGCTGCCCCCGGAACAATGTTTTCTGAGCGACACCCTCGTAGCGTCGATACATAAAGAACCCCTGTTTCAGGATCGGCTGATGTGGGTCCAAAGATATTCGACGCACCACTGGGACAACTGACGAACGACCGCAGGCCAGACGTATGCCCACGTTGAATTGGTGGATTAAAGATCGGACCCAAACGATAGTTCTCCACAATCTGCAGCGCCTCAGCACGCAACTCACGCGTAAAATCGATGAGATCATCTTCTGTCAATCCCTGCATCTCAAATGGCGCTGGTTTTGTGGGGAATGGCTGCGTTGGAGACAACTGTTCGCCTGGTACTTCTGACTGCGGAACTGGTCGCTCTTCGATTGGCCATATCGGTTCGCCTGTCTCGCGGTCGAAAGTAAACGCCCAACCCTGTTTCGTCGTTTGCACCACAATCTCACGTGGCCGTCCATCAACCCTCACATTCATGACCACAGGCGCCGTCGGATTGTCAAAATTCCAGATGTCATGGTGCACAGTCTGGAAATGCCACTTCCGCTCACCGGTCTGGACATCAAGCGCGATCACACTGGTGCCAAATAAGCCATCCCCCGGTCGAAATCCACCATAAAAATCGAGCGTCGGAGGATTCGTGGGAACAAACACCAGACCACGTGCAGGATCGGCCGACATCGGTGCCCACGAGGAGACATCGCCGGTCCACTCCCACGCATCGTTCTCCCAGGTATCATGCCCGAACTCTCCCGGCCGTGGAATAACATGAAACTTCCACAGATGTTCACCAGTGCGAGCGTCATAACCCATGATGTCGCCTGGCACGTTTTCAATTCGCGTCTGGTTATAGCCCTGCTCGGCTGAGTTTCCGACGACGACAACACCATTCACCACGATCGGAGGCGAAGAACTTGTGATGTGTCCAAGTTCTCTAGGAATCCCAAAATCCGCGTCATACACACCATCCCAACTTTGCCAAGGTCCCCAATCCGAAATTAAGTCCGGCAACAAATCGACAACACCAGTCTGAGAGAATCCAGGCAACTGTATTGACCGCCCCCAGTTCTCGAGAGGTCGTCCCGTTTTGGCATCCAGTGCATGCAAAAAAAATGCAGGCG
>MDTE01154035.1_pt1 | contig 20296 bp, 12 predicted proteins | sample 811231 | NCBI WGS metagenome assembly MDTE01 (sample SAMN05326651, study PRJNA326480) | marine metagenome | isolation source: seawater | place: Indian Ocean: Red Sea | collected 2010
ACGTTCAGCCGCCTGCGCAAACGTCATGCTTTGCCCGCCCCTGTAGACGCGGCCGTCTGCTACCTGGAAACTCTCCGCTGAACCACCGAACCGGTCTGCTGCAATTTCTTGAAGCCGCTTCTTTGCTTCAAGACCCGCAGCCCAGTTGGAACGGGTGTGGGCATGCGTCGTCATACTGCCACCCTGAATCGCACTCCATGGCAGATGCTTACTCGTATCACCCCAAACAATTTCGGCCTGCTCCCAAGGGGTATCCAAAGCCTCCATCGCCGTTCGCGATGTATCTGAGAAGGACTCCGTGCCGAGATTGCCGACACCCGTATGGATGGCAACCTTCCCATCAGGACGAATGACGAGCAACCCATCGATACCAGACGTTCCGGCTGAGTAGGAACTTATCGCAGCACCGATACCGGTGACCTTCGTCCCGTTCCGCTGCTTACTACGAGCCTGCATACCGGCCCAGTCAAAATCTTCACGAGCCTTATCAATCGCTTCTTTCGGAAACGCACTCGACACGTTCCCTTGCACTCCCTGACGTGGCCGACCAAACAATGCCTGCCCCTCAGGTGCGTTCAGACGAATGATTTCAAGTCGGTCAACACCAAGCTGTTTCGCCGCCTTATCAATAATCGGCGCAAACATTGCGACAGCCTGGACACCACCAGGCGCACGCTGCGCTGCACGAGGCGGCGTATTGGTATACACCGTCAAACCGCGCAATCGCATATGTTCTGGCTGATACATGAGAGACGCCTGATCAGCAGCCGACATAAAGTCACCTGAACGGGCATACGGACCACCGTCTTGAACGTGCAGCAAATCAATCGCCACGATGGTTCCGTCGCTCTTAAACCCAAACTTCGCTCGAGCTTGAATCCCAGGACGCGCCCCACCAAAGTAGTTTTCTTCCTGGCGGGTCACCCGAAGTTGGACTGGCTTTCCAGCTTTTTGGGAAAGCAGTGCTGGGATACGAGCCTCTATCGAAGCGGAAATCTTGCTGCCGAACCCACCGCCACAATACTCACCGACCAGCACGAGATCTTCTGGGTCTACGCCAATCCAACGCGCCATGCCACCTTCGGTCCGCGCGGTACTTTGCGTGGAACAGTGCATGTAACATTTTCCGTTTTGCCAGTAAGCCATCGCTGTTCGTGTTTCAAGCGGTTGGTGTGAGAGGGACGCTGAAAAGACTGACTCATCCAACACTAGGTCTGCTTCAGCAAAACCAGCCTCGACATCGCCAACCTGCCACTCATCGGTCACTTCACCACCGAGCGGCATCACACCATTTTCAAATTCGTTCCAATCGACGTTATCCCACTTAATCGTCTGGAGATCTCGTCCAGCCATCGTGTTCCCATCTAAACGAGCATTGGGACCACCCGGCCGAAGGCTATCCATCGGATCGAGTGCAAACGGCAGGGGCTCAAAATCGATTTGAACTGCCTCGATCGCCTCTGCAGCCGTTTCTTCATCAACAGCCGCGATGGCCAGAATCGGGTCGCCTTCATAAAGCGGCTCATTCGTCAGCCCGGCCCTTTGCGGTGCTTCTGTCTCAGGCAGGTCATCAGCCGTCAGGATGGCCTCGACGCCAGGCATAGCCATCGCAGCGCTAGTATCAATCCGTCGCACACGCGCGTGCGGCATAGGACTGAGAAGCAGCTTCGCAAATAACATGCCCTCTGCGCGAAAGTCCTCGGCATATTTGGAACGGCCGGTAACCTTCGCGATCATGTCTGGCGTTGTGTAGTCCTTACCGACCAGCTTAAAACGATCGTCGGCACCAATCTTGTATTCAGCCATGGTCAGCTCCTCACCCCGTTACGCGTGTATTCCATCGCCCGCTCAGCAACATTGAGGATCCGATTGTAATCAGCGCACCGACAAATATTGCCAGAAAGATGTTCCGCCGCCTCTTTGCGGGTAGCGTTCGGGTTGTCATTGGACAATTCCACCATGTTCATGACAAACCCGGACATACAAAACGCACACTGGAAACCTTGGAGATCAACAACGGCCTGCTGGACTGGATGAAGCGTACCATCAGCACTCTCCAACCCTTCGATCGTCATTACCTCACGCCCACGAACCTGATGAGTCAAGGTTGAGCAGGAATAATGGGCCACACCATCAATAAGGACTGTGCACGCACCACACTCGGCGCGGTCACACCCAATTTTTGTCCCGGTAAGACCAAGCTTATACCGGAGCGTACTCGCTAACGTCTCCTGGGGAATCACATCAACACGGCGCTGCTGACCATTCACGGTCAGCGTGACCAGCCGTTCAACTGCCCCAGGAGCCTGAGCCAACGCAACGCCATGCCCATTGCGAAGGACGTAATTCGACGCTGATACCGCTGCGCCGCTGGCGATCACTCCTTTGATAAAGCTACGCCGTGAAACTCCCTGTTCTTCCGTCTGCAACTGTGTATCCTGCACGTCTCCCATGAGACGACCTCCTCGTTGCGCGGCCCGTGCGCCGGAACCGATACCAATCTTTAAATTGAGGGCTTAAAAAGCTCTCTTCGAAAGCAGAAGTGTAGCACCTGATTTCTTGGAAGCCAACCCCCAAAAGAATACAAATACTTTCTTTGCAAATAAACTTCTAATTCATTCTATCGAAATAATTTATCAGCTCAGTTCAAAGACCTCCAATAATGAGACGAGTCTCATTTTCGACGAGGCTTCAAATATCCTCCATTGCACCGCAATCTAATGCAGGGAAATACAGTCGCAATAAACACCAACTCCTTAGCCGCTTGAAACCTTAAACATCAAAACGGACTCTGAACCCTGCGCTGGCCTTTAGCGGCCAGCTGCAACAAAACCATGCGCCCTACCAAACCAGTAACTGACAAGATAATCCAGTCCATTGGTTTCAAAGGGCGCGTCTTCATGACGGTTCCCGCCAATCCTGTACGGGTTATGCACCAGAAAACTCCACGTCCGCCCTCTTTGATCAATCGGGCGAACTCGCCCGTCGTCGAAAAAACCCGATGGTTCCGAATTAAACACAAACCCGAATCGATCCATATAACCCTCAATAGTGCTTGCGTTCCACTTCATATCAAGAGGAAAGTTTCTGAGAGTGCCAATTGCATCATCAATACCATCAGACTCTCCTGTCCAATGTTGATACAAAAATGTCGCAAACGGATTAGCCTCGACATCGATCCCAGGGTAGGTGTCCCCATGAAACCAACGGCGAGCAGCTTCGAGATAGTGAGTTCTAATCTCCACATCCTGTTCGAGCTCAAGCAGGGGATACAGCGCTAGCGCGATAAGCACATCGTCAGAGTGATTCACTTCAAGCGGTGGCTCATCCTCTCGGGCCTGTTCACCGATACGAGCGTATCCCTGGTCAATCAGTCGTTGATATTCTTCGTCGTATCGTGAAAGGCCTGTCAGCGCATGCGCTACTTTCAATATTTGCAGCAGCAACAGCGCATTCATTGGCTCGCTATTTACAACGTAATCGCGCTCGTAGTGTCCCCACGTGGTCGGCTGGCCATCAAACCCAACGATCATGTGCCCATTACGAACAATTGCATCCGCAACCGCACCAACAGCGCGTCCAACTCGAAGTCGTTCTTCGGCATCAGCAAGATGCTCGCTGTACACATAGAGCCCAAACACAAACGCATCCACCTGATCCGAACTGACGTTACCTCGCCATCGATAACGAGAGTCTGATGTTTCCCGCCACACACCGTCATCAAACCACCTTGCGTCCGCCGGTATGGAGGCTCGAGCGAGTAACCCTGGCTGGCCAGTAACCTCCGCCAAATGCACCAACGCAGACGCTGCCGCGGTGGCGCTCTCTCTGGCTTGCTCTTCTCCTGTCGAAAGAAACCGCCACGTTTGCATAGCACTGTAAATGCCCGTCATATAAGTCGTATCCGACATGTTGAATGTAATGAAAGGATGCTCGACAGATGGCAACCGGCGACGTACGCGCACCTGGCCACTCTCTAAAAACCTTTCTGCCAGATCCACCTCAAGTAGATGTGCTTTACCAGCGAGAGAAAGAGAATCGCTGGCGGCAACAGTGAGCGTGGATGCTACGACTAAAACCCCACCAAGAACAATTACTGGCCAGTACAAAAAAGGACAATGCCTTAACAATCGAAAGCAGAAAGAGGAAAGTTTCATCATAGGACCGAAACCCAACAATCATTCGTTAGCGAGAGGTTCAAACCCACACTACCTCTATCCGTGAAACACCAAACCATGGATCGCCTCGCACAGCGCCAATCTTAAGCGCGACGGGTGGTCTTCCTCAACGTCGCTACGAGAAAGATGCGATGATGTCCCTCGCCATGACATTTAGTTTATCGCGTCGATTTGGCACTCGATATGAGCGGGGCGTCCTTGCGTCTGCGGGGTTGGTAATTTTCGCAGTCGTCATCACGATTACTGATGCAAGCCGGCGAATCCGTCAGCCGGTCACCATGACCGACGGTCCAATCATTTATTACATACATGAACCCGAACAACTTGAAACCGACAAGGAACTGGCAACCTGGGCATTTGATCACTGGGCGCAAGCATCCGACGGTCGTATTCGGTTTGAGAGTACGGAGGACCGACAACTTGCATCAATAGAAGTGGCGTGGACTGGTAGCTCCGTACCTGGGCGTTACGGAGAAATGCGACCAAGCTTTGTTAACGGAAAGCGCGTTGCCGCTATCGCTGTGCATCCCGACATTGCAGCTCTCGGCCCAAAATTTACCGCGCGAAGTAAGCAGGACCCTCTGTTGCACGATGTACTCGTGTATCTCACGTGCCTTCATGAAATTGGCCACGCTCTCGGATTACCTCACACCGAAGACAGCGCAGACATCATGTACGCCTTCCGGCAACGAGGCCACATCCCTAGTTTTTTCGAGGGCTATCGTGACCGGCTACACCAGCGCACGGACATACGGTCTCTCCCAGCTATTTCTGAAGCTGACGCGATCCGACTTCGTAATATCCATTGAGTGGGTCCAGCGTCTAATTTTTTGACAAAAAATAAAATTTATCCAACAAACGGGTAGATCTGTTAAAGAAAGGCTATGCGAGGAATGAATTCGTACGTATAATTAAAACGAACGTTCGAATTAAAAGAAGGGGTTTCCATGGCCAGTGATACAAAGCGACGAATTCTCGATGCCGCTGAATCGTTGATGGGTGACAAGGGTTTCACTTCGACATCCATGCGCGACATAACAACAGCCGCGAAAGTAAACCTCGCTTCCATCAACTATCACTTCGGTTCAAAGGAGGCGCTTCTAGCGTCCGTTCTTGAACGACGGCTACAACCAATCAACGAAAAGCGTTTGGAGCTTTTGGATGCACTCGAACTAGAAAACAGTGACGCCGGAATCCGTCACCAAGATATTGTCCGAGCCTTTGTCTCACCGCCATTCCAACAGCAACAGCAGTGGGGTGGAAACAGCGAAACGTTTCTACGCTTACTAGGTCGGCTCCACTCAGAAACAAATGAGGAGTTCAGGCAGGTCTTTATGTCTGAATATGAACTCGTCTTTCAGCGATTCGCGGTTGCGTTACAGCGGGCCTTGCCACATCTCACAAATACTAATCTCCCATGGCGCATGCTGTTCATGGTCGGTTCGATGGCATTAACCATGTCGTGGGGTCAATCAATGATGCTCCGGAAAGACAACTCCTCCACCCCAAGCGATGTCCTCAATGAACTCATCGAGTTTACTTGTGCCGGTCTTGCCGCTCCTGTAGTTACGGTCGTTTCAAACCCACAACACCTGCAGGAACAGGAGGTCCTGTGAACCTCACGCAAAGAGCTACTTCAATTGCGCTCCTCTTCGGATTCTTCGGTTGTGCATCAGCGCCTCCGATTAAAACGCCCGACTTAGCTATGAACGTGCCGGACGAATGGTCCGGTGGCACGCCTGCGTCAGGGGTCATCGCTCCGAACTGGTGGACGGATTTCGGCGACGATGCGCTGTCTGCCACGATAGAAACCGCGGTCGAACAAAACTATGATCTACAAGCCGCCGCCGCACGCCTGGAACTCGCCGTTGCAGATGCACGCTTTGCAGCCGGCGCGCTCATGCCCTCACTTCAAGCGTCCTACAACGGTATTCGCCGTAAACAAAATTTTGTCGGATTCCCAATTCCAGGCGCCGAAGACCGTGTTCTTAGCACCGTGTTCACAAATCAATCATCATCCATCGACGTCTCCTGGGAAATCGATCTCTGGCGAAAACTGCGTGCGGGTGAACAAGCAGCGCTCGCCGACCTTCAACGCTCGGCCGCCGACCTCCGTGGAGCTCAACTATCGATCGCTGGACAAACAGCTAAAGCGTGGTTTGCCATCGCCGAAGCCCAGCAGCAGGTCACACTTTCCGAAGCCACCGTCAACAATTTCCAACGATCAGCAGAACGAGTACGTGACCGCTTTGAATCGGGTGTGCGTCCGGCCCTTGACCTTCGACAGTCACTCCTTAATCTATCGAATGCGGAGGCACAACTTGATCAACGCTATCAACAACTCGACGCGGCGAAACGACAACTCGATGTACTGCTTGGCCGGTATGCAGACGGTCAGATGACAGCACCCAGTGCACTCCCTGAAACACCAGCGGCAATACCAGCTGGGCTTCCGGCGGATCTCGTCGCACGACGACCTGACCTCGCTGCTGCCGAACGCTCTGTCGCCGCCTCAGAAGCAAGGCTCCAAGTCGCGCGTAGAGAACTATTGCCATCGATCAGTCTGACTGCGAACACCGGAACGTCTACGAATGCATTACGTTCCCTACTTAATGGTGACTTCAGTGTCTGGGGTCTCGTTAGTAACGTCGTTGCACCGCTGTGGCAGGGAGGACGACTACGGGCACAAGTCGACCGTGCTGAGGCGCAAACGGCAGAAGTCCTCGCAACCTATGTGAACACCGCGCTCGTCGCGTATGCGGAAGTCGAAACCACGCTCGCAGCAGAGGCCTTTCTCTCCGGCCGAGAACAACATTTGGTGATTTCCGTCGAGCAGGCCCGTGCGGCAGAACGCCTCGCTGACGAACGCTACAGTGCCGGCTTAGATGCGTACATCACTGTGCTCGATTCCCAAAGATCCGCATTCCAAGCCGAAGCCGACTTGATCGCTGCCCGCCGGCTTCGACTCGACAATCGCGTGGACCTATATCTCGCACTTGGCGGCGGTTTTGAACAACTCGATTCGTTACTTGAACTACAGGCAACAAACTAACTAACAACACCAACAACGGAAACTTTCCATGAAACGATTTTTTGTTCGGATACTCCAAATTTCTTTGCCGCTTCTTGTACTCGGGATTGCTGGTTTTGCGGCGATCACGATGATTCAAAACAGGCCCCCGGTAGAAACACAGCCTCCTGTCTTTGCACCGCCAGGCGTAGAAGTCCACCAAGTCGCTCTCAGTGAGGTCGCGATGGGGGTTACAAGTCAGGGAACCGTGCAACCTCGAACAGAAAGTCAACTCGTCCCTGAAATTGCAGGAAGAATTACATGGGTATCATCATCGTTTGCCGAGGGGGGGTTTTTCGAAGCGGGTGATGTTCTCGTAAAGATAGACCCCTTCGACTATGAGCAAGCGTTGATCAGCGCCCGGTCACAACTCGCTCAGGCACGGTTACGCTTAGCGCAAGAGCAGGCTGAAGCCGAGGTAGCTGAACGGGAATGGAACGACCTCGGTCGAGGCGACCCTCGTGAACTGACTTTACGTAAACCCCAACTTGACGAAGCACAAGCCGCTATTGACGCGGCTGAGGCCGGTGTAATGCGAGCCGAACGTGATCTTGAACGTGCTGACATTGTTGCGCCATACGCTGGCCGCGTTCGGCAAAAGAATGTGGATATCGGACAGTTCGTTCGCATTGGAGACATGATCGCAACGGTCTATGCGGTAGATATTGCTGAAATCCGCCTTCCACTGCCTGACGATCAGATTGCCTATCTTGACCTTCCGCTATCGTATCGCGGCGGTCGCCAACAAATACAACCCGCTGTCACATTAACCGCGACCTTTGCTGGCGAAACACACGAATGGCAAGGGCGCATCGTCCGCACTGAAAGCGAAATCGACCCTGTCAGTCGGATGGTGCACGTCGTTGCTGAAGTCTCGGACCCCTATGCACCGAGTGAAAATCCCAACCAACCACCCCTCGCAGTAGGGATGTACGTTGAAGCTGAAATTGAAGGTCGTTTAGTTCAAGACGTAGCCGCAATCCCGCGTGCCGCACTGCGCGGAAGAGACCAGGTCCTCGTGGTATCAGCAGATGAGCATCTGGAATTTCGGGATGTCGCTATCTTTCGATCCACAACAGATGCCGTCTATGTCCAAAGTGGACTCTCAGATGGTGAACTCATCGTCATCTCACCCCTAGACACCCCGACGGATGGGATGCGCATCCAAATCACTAATGCGGATGTCGATACGCTGGCAAGAACTGACGAGGACAACGGTGACGGGCTTGCAGCACAAACTCAAGCGACAAACCCGGCCACGCAAGATCGCCTGGCCGATCGAGACGATACGCTTTCATTGCCTGACGACGTATCCGCCGACAGTCAATCCACTCCCCGCCCAGCGTGGCTTGACGCATTGACATCAAACGACACTACCGAGTCGCCAGATTCGGAAATCACTGACGTTACGCAAACGACAAATTCCCAACAGCCGGTAGTCGTGGACAACTCAACGACGCCTGATCCACCAACCGCAATTCCGCCAGACCCCGAACCCGTCGAAGAGGAACTGGTCGCTGACACACCCGTTTCGCCTGAAGAGCTTCAAGAAACGCTTGTGGAAAACAACCGCGCAATTCCAACGCCTCCGGAATTAGTTCCGGTAACCGTACCTTCAAATGCGATCGCAGTCGTTCCGTTCGAAGATTTAAATCTAGAAGGTGGTAATGGATTGGGAACAGCAGTCCGGCATGCCATCGAAACCCACCTTCAGCAGACAGACAACATTGCAACAACAGCACAACACAGCGATGCTCGTTACCTCATTAATGGAGCCATTCAACACATTGGACCGATGACACGCGTCACGGCCAGAATCGTTGACACAGCGAATGATGCAATCCTGGGTGCCATCAAGATCGACGGCACCACAAGCGAACGTTCAAGTCTGGAATCGACAGTCGCAAAAGCCGTCCTCGAACAACTATTGTCTGTTCGCACCATTGCCAATCACGACGTGACAGCAAACATCACAACACTCGCAGTGGTGCCGTTTGAGCACTTGAATGCAGGAACGGAAGACAGTCGATTCTCCGTTCAAAACCTTGGCAACACAATTACACAAGAGGTAATCAGTCAGGTCTCGATGATGGAATCGATAACACTGACGTCACCGAACGAGTCTGCAGTCTTGAGCATGGCAGGCAGCATTCAGCAACTTGGCGACCTCGTTCGTGTAACCGTGCGCATCAGCAACAAAAACAGCAATGCCGTGGTGCATGCTTTCAAAGTCGATGGAAGCGCAAATGATGTAGCCAGCCTTACAGAGCAAATTGTGTCAGCCCTTGCGGAAATGTTGGGCTCAACAACACTAACTGATACAGGCACGACTGCTCAAAGCACACATCGGCTCTTTCGCGTTGTAGGGGACCAGCTATGAAAGCAATGATTGAATGGATGGCGCGTAACAGCGTCGCAGCCAACCTCTTGATGATTTTTATCGGCGTGACTGGTTTTATCGCAATCACGAGCGTCACTGAAGAAGTGTTCCCCGAGATAGAACTCGACCGTATCAGCATCTCGGTTCCGTATCTCGGTGCAGCACCCGAAGAAGTTGAAGAAGCCGTCGTCATCCGTATTGAGGAAGCGATACAGGGACTTGATGGCATTAAAGAAATTCAGTCCACGGCCGCCGAGGGAGCGGGGACCGTCATGGTTGAACTTGAACTCGGCGCCGATTCAAGAAGGGTCGTTAACGACATTCAAAGTAATGTCGATGCGATTACAACATTTCCCATCGAAACCGAAAAACCGATCATTACGGAACTAACGGCCAGAAATCAGGTAACTGACATTTCGATTTCCGGTCAGGTCGATATTTTCACTTTAAAGGAAGTCGCCGAACAGGTACGTGACGAACTCGCTGGTCTTCCGGAAATTACGCAGGTCGACATCGTCAGCGCACCACCCTATGAAATTTCTATTGAGGTGTCTGAGGTTGCATTACGCCGGCACGGCATGACGTTCGATCAAGTCGCGGACGCCGTGCGTCGTTCTTCCCTTGACCTTCCAGGCGGCTCGGTTAAAACCGATAGCGGTGAAATCCTGCTACGAACACTCGGTCAAGCGTACCGAGGTGAGGAATACGAAAACCTCGTACTGTGGACACGTGCCGATGGTAGCCGCTTACAACTCGGAGACGTCGCAACGGTGGTCGATGGGTTTGCCGAAACGGACCAATACGCCCGCTTCGATGTCGAGCCAACCGTCATGGTCTCTGTCTTTCGTACCGGAGACCAAAGCGCATTAGACATTGCTGCCGCGGCCCGTAACTACATCGAGACCACTCAGGCACGTTTACCACAAGGGGTGTCATTAACCATCTGGCAGGATCAAGCCGAAGTACTAGACGACCGGCTTTCGCTGATGCTGAGGAATGGCATTACCGGCTTTATCCTGGTGTTTGCCGTTCTCGCACTGTTTCTCGAGCTGCGGTTGGCATTCTGGGTCAGTCTTGGTATTCCCATCTCCTTTCTCGGCGCGATGGCCCTCATGCCGGTTGGGGATGTCACCGTTAATGTCATGTCGCTCTTTGCTTTTATTTTAGTACTGGGTATTGTGGTTGACGACGCGATCATTGTTGGTGAAAACATTTACCGACACCAGGAAGCACACGGACATAAATCGAACATGCGCGGGGCCATCGACGGCGCACAAGAAATTTCCAAACCCGTCATTTTTGCTGTCCTAACAACAGTCGCGGCATTTCTACCCTTGATGTTTGTTCCAGGGATGATGGGAAAGATTTTCCGCGTTATTCCACTCATCGTTATCCCATGTTTAATTTTTTCATTGGTCGAATCACTAGGAATTTTGCCAGCCCACCTGTCACATACACCTACTCCACGTAAACCTGGACTCTGGCGCCGATTTCAAAGTTTCTTCTCAAATGGGCTTAAAACCTTTATCCGAATTGTCTACGAACCAGTACTCGCCCGTGCAATCAAGTGGCGATACCTGACTGCCGCAGTAGGTGTCTCAACGCTCGTCTTGACGATCGGAATGGTACTGGGCGGATGGACGACCTTCCGTTTCTTTCCGTCGATTGAAGCAGACTTCATGGCTGCTTCAATCACCATGCCGCTCGGCGCTCCCGTTCAAGGAACTGGGGACGCTGTCGAAAAACTAGAAGCCGGGGCCGCCTCACTTAGAGAGCAACTGATGCAGGAAACGGGTATGGACTACTTTCGGCACGTGTCCGCATCCGTTGGAGACCAACCGATGAAGTCGCGTGGGGGTGGACCAATGGGTCGGATCCAAGACGCAACATCGGCAAATCTTGGTGAAGTCACCATTGAACTGGCGCCCGCGGAAACTCGAGCCTACACAAGTGAAGAACTCGGCTTGATGTGGCGCGATGCAACCGGGCCCATCCCGGAGGCCACCGAAGTCAACTTCAAAATGTCAATCATGTCGCCAGGCGAGGATGTTAACGTTCAGTTGGCTGGACCGAATATTAACCGCCTCCGTAATGCGGCAGACGAAGTCAAGCAACGTTTAGCAGAATACGCAGGTGTCTACCAAATTACAGATTCGTTTCAAGCCGGAAAAGACGAACTCAAACTCGGTATTAAGCCTGGGGCAGAAACCTTAGGGCTTACGTTGCAAGACCTCGGACGCCAAGTTAGACAAGCGTTTTACGGTGAAGAAGCACAACGCATACAACGTGGGCGAGACGATATCCGCGTGATGGTTCGCTATCCTCAAGAGAGCCGGCGTTCTCTTGGCAATCTCGAAGACATGCGAATTAGAACACCTGAAGGTGGAGAAGTCCCGTTCCGTCAGGTCGCTCAAGTTGAACCTGGACGTGGCTTTGCCTCGATCAAACGAGTCGACCGAAATCGAGCTATTAACGTCACGGCAGCAGTTGACGCCAATGTTACCTCGGGAGGACAGGTGATTGCCGATCTCGAAAATCGTATCCTCCCCGAAGTCCTCGCCGAGTACCCAGGCGTCTTTTATACCTTTGAAGGTGCTCAGGCAGAACAGAGAGATGCCGTCGGTGGGCTCCAGACGGGCTTTATCTTGGCACTATTCATGATCTTTGCACTTCTTGCCATTCCACTGAAATCCTATGTGCAGCCAACCATCATCATGGGGGCCATTCCATTCGGCCTCGTTGGTGCCATCTGGGGCCATATGGTGATGGGCCTTGACGTTACTTTGATGTCCATGTTTGGCCTAGTGGCATTGACTGGTGTCGTCGTGAACGACAGTTTGGTTATGGTCGATTTCATTAACCGCCGGCGAGCCGAATCGCACGACATCGCCACAGCCGTCCGACAAGCGGGCAGTCATCGATTTCGCCCGATTCTGCTGACGTCGTTAACTACTTTCTTCGGCTTGGTGCCGCTGATGCTAGAACGAAGTATGCAAGCTGCTTTTTTGGTACCGATGGCCGTCTCGCTGGCATTCGGCGTGCTCTTCGCAACCTTTATTACGCTGTTCCTCGTACCCATCTCTTACGTGATCCTCGATGATTTTCAGCAAATTCCAAAACGCTTGTTTGGTCAAGGAACCGACGAATCCAGACCAACACCCGACTACAAGGTTGCGACTAGTGGAACAGCCATCGCCCGAACGTCTGAGGTCTAAATAAAACCTGACAAATGAATCACTCTGGGTGGAAACCCTATCGCGACATTCGTAAGCCGATGAAAGGATGCCGCCCTTCAATTGCCAGCGGCAATCTCAGCAACAATCTTTTCAACAATCGGTGGACTGATACCGCATGATGAATCGTTGATGCGACACTGTGCCAACGTTAGTTGACAGCCACACGGACACCCGTCCGCGTTAAGTCGGCGTAGTGCCTCTTCACGTTGATCTGGCGTCAACACGGACAGGTCGACACCAGGAATCTCGGTCGCCTGCGCGGCGTTAGCCAAGCGAATTTGGCTACTGGCCGCAACGGTCTCAACTGTTGCGTTATTCGACAACGAACTTAAATACCGAGTTTCCTGCTCCAAAATAACCGGGCTGATTAAACCCACATGGGTTTGGACCATCTGTCCATCGGGGTCAACGACAAACGATGTGGGCAATGCAAAAACACCTGGGAACGCTCGTTTGATTTCAGGTGTCGACATCACAATCGGATAATTCACCCCATACTGATCGGCAAATGCCTCGACCATATCAACCCCACCCGCGTCCTCGGAGACACCTATAACAACCAAGTGCTCGGGGTAGCGTTCGGTCAAACGCGCAAGATATGGGATTTCTTCACGGCACGGGCCACACCACGTCGCCCAGAAATTAACCAGTACGACCTTTCCGCGCAGGTCGGACATGTCTAAGAGCTCCCCATCAATGGTCTGCATCGTGAGTGGTCCCACCGAGGCGGGAGCATCAACAAACCGAAGCGTCACGCCATCGGATGGCACCTCGAACACAGTCGCCGGTTCGTCACTACTGCCAGCAACAGCTGTCGGCTCGTTCTCTGACGGCGAACTGCATCCGACAAACAACAGTCCAGCCACCACAAAAATGGCATACCTCGTCTGGGCATATCGTGCAAATAACATCATGAACCACACATCTTACTGCCTAGAACCACAAAGTAGAGAGCACCAAATCTCAGTAGCCAAACTGCACTGCCAAAATGAGGGCAATTATCGCAACACCGTAGAATTTAACAAGCAGTGGCGCAACGAACTGAACCCATCGTGAATAGGGGATTCGTCCCAAGGCCAAAATCCCCATCAGTAGCGCATTGGTGGGGACAATCATGTTGGTAAACCCATCACCAAACTGATAGGCCAACACGGCTGTTTGCCGCGTCACCTCAGTTAAATCAGCTAGTGGGGCCATCACGGGCATCGTGACATAGGCCTGTGCTGAACCTGATGGAACAAATAGGTTGCACACCGTCTGCACACCCAACATCGCGACCGCCGCTCCGTGAGCTGGCAAAAGAGCTAGAGGCTGCGCTAACCCGTAAATCACTGTATCGATGACCTGAGCATCCGTCAGGACCACCTGAATTGCACGAGCAAAGCCTATCAGTAGTGCGGTAGTCGTCATCTCCGCCGCACCCATCAAGAATGACTGCGCCGCCGTATTCACAGCCAGTCCACCGATAAGAGTTGTCGCCAGAGCAATGGCAAGAAACATCGAAGACAGCTCGCCGACATACCACCCTTGGGTCGCAACACCCCACACAAATCCAGCACTCGCAACGATCAGTAACGCAATGATCACACCGTGTCGACTTGTCAGAGTATTAGTGGAAAGCAATGTGAATCCTTCATAGTCAACATCAGCAACAAAACTTGAGTGTGGGTCTGCCCTGAGCCTCGACATATAGCGAAAAAGGTGGTGCACCCCAACTCCTACACAGGTCAGCAGCAGCAGCCATCGGACCGACTGGCCGGACGTAAGAGGCACAGCTGCAATGTCCTGAGCAATAAGGACGGTGAATGGATTGAGCGCAGCACACGCGTAGCCAACACCCGCCCCGATATAAATGATGCCAACCGCCACGACGGCATCCAGTTTCAACGCAAGACACATCGTTACAAGTATCGGAACGAACGGTAAATATTCCTCCGCCATCCCAATGGTCGATGACCCGAGCGCAAAAATTCCAACCATGACAGCAACAAGTCCTTCCGGTTGCTCTCCTGTGCGTCGAAGTGCCGAACTGATAAGCGCATCAACGACTCCCGTCGCACGAACAATCCCGATGGCGCCACCGACAATGAACACAAAAAAGATAATGTCTTGTGCCTCTGCTAATCCCTTGGGAATCGCCGTAAGAAATGCAATTGGTGAAAGCGGGGCCGCTTCAACCGTCTGATACGTGCCCGCTATTACTCGGTCGCCATCGCGGTCGTACTCACCAGCCGGGAGAACGTAGCTAATCAACTGAGCAAAAAGAATAAGGCCGGCGATAAAAACAAGTGCGTTGGGAATGCGTCGGGCAAAGCTAATCATCCGGAACTCGTATTGTGACGTATCAGATAAATTTCACGATGCAGAATCAACAAGAGTCGGGTCATCTGATACGCGTACTAAAAGTTTCCCGAAATTTTCTCCACGAAGAAGACCAAGAAACGCCGCTGCGGTAGAATCCAACCCCTCCACAACATGCTCGCGATAACGAATTGACCCATCGCGAACCCAGCCTGTCATATCGCGCAGAAAATCAGGAAACCGGTCCATGTGATCGAACACAATAAACCCACGGAACGTAATCCGACGAACCAAAGTCAATCCCATTAATCTCGGAACACCGTCGGGACCGGATGGTGCTTCGGTCAGGTTGTAATTAGCTATTCGTCCACAGACTGGAACCCGTGCAAAATTGTTTAAGAGTGGAAGCACAGCTTCAAACACCTTGCCACCAACGTTCTCAAAATAAATATCAATCCCGTTCGGACATGCAGCACGAAGTGCTTCAGGAAAATCGTCTTCAAGGTGGCTGACACAAGCATCAAACCCGAGTTCAGACATTACGTAATCACATTTCTCTGGTAAACCAGCCACACCAACGACACGACAGCCTTCTCGTTTCGCAATCTGACCCACAATCGCACCAACAGCACCGGACGCCGCCGAAACGACAACCGTGTCGTCAGGTCTTGGACGACCATGATCAAGGAAACCGACATACGCAGTGTGACCTGGCATGCCGAGCACACCGAGTGCTGTGGAAAGCGGTGCTTCCGTCGGGTTAAGTTTCCGTACACCTGTCCCATCAGACAGCGCATACTCTTGCCAACCATTCGCGGTCAGGACAAAGTCTCCCTCGCGATAACCATCGAGTTTGGATTCCACAACCTGAGATACCGTCCCACCTATCATCACGTCCCCGATAGGAACACCCGGGGCATAGGAAGGACCGGGGTTCATCCGACCACGCATATACGGGTCCAACGAGAGATAGATCGTACGACATAGCATCTCGCCAGCGTTGGGCTCAGCAACCGCACCTTCTACAAGTGAAAAATCATCGACCGTCGGAAACCCGACAGGGTGAGAGGCAAGGCAGATTCGTCGATTTAATCGCTTTGGCAATAGCGTCCTCAGGGTTAAAAATTGGTTCTGAGCAGTATACTAGGACCCTTTCACCCAACATTTCCTTGAGGAGTCTTTGGATGGTTGAACATCTGATCCACACATTTGCATTTAATTTAGACCACATCAAAAAAATCGTCGCAGACGTTAGCGAGGAACAAATGACGCTGCAACCGAACGGCCTGGTGAACCACCCGGCCTGGACACTCGGTCACTTAGCTAGCACGTCAGACTGGCTAGCGACGATACTTGGACTGGAATCAACCTTTCCGAAAGAGTGGAAAGAAGCTTGCAAAACTGGTGGTACACCAAGTGCTGATGCCGGACTATTTCCGTCAAAAGAACAACTACTCGCCGAGCTTTCCAACCAGCATGCCCGTATCGCAGAAGCGGTCAAGCAAGCTTCACCCGAATCATTAGCAGCAGAGTCGGCGGAAGATTTTCGCAAGATGTTTCCTACGACCGGAGACATCGTGATGTACATCATGTCCGCTCACGAAGGAACGCACATCGGCCAGTTGCAGACATGGAAACGGGCAGCAGGCCTGACCGATTCTGAGTCCTGACGACAACTCAAGAGAGTGTACCGCACCATGACGTGGCTCGCGTGCCCAACCACGTCATGGTGCGGAACCATCAGCATGACTTAACGCAAAACTATCGGCCCCTCACATCATGCTGAACTCCGCACCCGGCACTCACACCAATAAGCCCAATCACACCGGAAAAATCAAAGTCCGTATGGTCTTCCCTCGAGATTTAGTGCGCTCTCACCTCATTATTTTTTCTGGAGTTTCGCCCACGTATCTCGCAAACCAATGGTTTTGTTAAACACAGGTGCGCCTTCTATTGAATCCGCGTCCACACAGTAGTAACCCAGTCTCTCAAACTGATAGCACGTCCCGACGGTCGGACTGGCTGCACTTGGCTCAACCAAACAGTTTGGGCGTCGTTCCACTGAATTCGGATTGAGAGTGTCTTTGTAATCAGTACCATCCGATACGTCCTCGGGATGTTCGACCGTAAATAAGTGGTCATAGAGACGCACCTCGGCATTGACAGCGTGCGGAGCAGAAACCCAGTGAATCGTGCCACGAACTTTTCGACCATCCGGAGCGTACCCACCGCGCGTTTCAGGATCGTAGGTACAGCGAAGTTCTACGACGTTGCCTTTTGCGTCCTTCACAACATCCCGGCACGTCAGAAAGTAGGCATAGCGCAATCGAACCTCTCGCCCAGGGGCTAAGCGAAAAAATTTTTTCGGGGGATCTTCATTGAAATCATTTCTTTCAATGTAAAGTTCCCGAGAAAATGGAACTTTCCGAACACCAGCGCTTTCATCTTCAGGGTTGTTGACTGCATCCAGTTCCTCTGTCTGATCTTCTGGATAGTTTTCAATCACGACTTTCACCGGCTCTAGAACCGCCATTACGCGTGGAGCCTGCCGATTCAATTGCTGACGAACGGAGTCCTCAAGTTGAGCCATCTGCACCACACTGTTCGCCTTCGCAATCCCGATGCGGTCACAAAAATCACGGATTGCTTCCGGTGGATAACCGCGCCGGCGCATGCCACTCAACGTTGGCATCCGTGGGTCATCCCATCCGTTTACATGGCCACCCGTGACAAGTTCCAGAAGTTTGCGCTTGCTTAACACCGTATACGTTAAATTCAACCTTGCAAATTCGATCTGGCGGGGCGGATCTACACATTCAAGCGCCTGCAAATACCAATCGTAAAGAGGCCGGTGGTCTTCGAATTCAAGTGTGCAAAGGGAGTGCGTTATTTCTTCAAACGCATCGGACAGTGGGTGCGTAAAGTCATAAGTAGGATAGATTAACCATTCTTGCGCTCGACGATAATGCGGTTGGCGGCGTATCCGGTAGATCGTCGGATCCCGCATGTTCATGTTCGGGGCCGTCATATCAATCTTGGCACGAAGCGTCCGCGTCCCATCAGCAAATTCTCCGGCGCGCATCCGCTTGAACAGGTCTAAGTTTTCTTCAACAGTCCTATCGCGATACGGACTATTCCGCCCTGGTTCATTCCAGCGTCCGCGGTATTGACTAACCTCGTCCCCCTGAAGGTCATCGACGTAGGCAAAGCCTTTTTCGATTAACGTCACAGCACAGTCATATAAACGTTCGTAGTAATCCGAGGCATAATAAAATCTGTCACCCCAATCAAACCCGAGCCACCGGACGTCCTTTTCAATGGCGCGTACAAACTCTTGGTCCTCCGTTTCTGGATTCGTATCGTCCATCCGCAAATTGCAGAGTCCGCTGTGTTCCTCAGCAATGCCAAAACTAAGACAGATCGCTTTTGCGTGCCCAATATGTAGATACCCATTTGGTTCTGGAGGAAACCGTGTATGTACACGACGATTGTGAACACCTACCTTTTGGTCATCGTGCACAATCTGTCTGACGAAATCATGCCCTGGTGATTCTGTGTCATCCGCTAACGTTGTTTTAGATGGGTTCTTACCTGTCACGGTGTGTCCTTATTGGCTACAAGTGCCAACGCTCTATCAATTCTAACGAGACACGCGTCCCGACCGAGAACCGCCATGCCTTCATATAAACCAAATCCGACAGCTTTCCCCGTTACAGCAATCCGGACGGCATGAATAATCGCGCTCATCTTGATGTCATTTGCCGTCACAAAATTGTGCATTTCTGCCTCAATCGTTTCGGCATCAAATTCATTGAGGACCGCCAAAGTATTACGAAAAGCGAGAAGTCGCTCCGCGGAACCTTCACTGCATAGTCTTTTTGAAAATGCTTTTGGGTCATAGGGAAAATCTGCATCGTCAGAAAAAAATTCTGAATAGTTGACAATGTCTGCTGCAACCTTCAAGCGGTCCCCAGCTGCCGCCACAACTGCTCGTAGCCGTTCGTTCTGCTCCGGAAACAAATTGGATGGCAACAGACCAAGTTGAGTAAGAAAAGGTGTCACAACCGCCACTTTCTCACCAAGAGGCAACGCCTCCATCCAGTGTTCTTCGAACGCCATCATTTTCTGAGGATCAAAACTCGCCGGCGACTGATTGACCCGTTCCAGAGTAAAGAGTTCTACCATCTCGTCCCGTGAAAAGTGTTCCGTCCGATCGTCAAGTGACCATCCCAGCAATAACAAATAATTCACAAGAGCCTCTGGTCGGTAGCCAACACGGTGATAAAAATCAACAAGCACCGGATTGAAAGACTCTGGATCAGTTGACACACCAAGTGTCGTCATCAGGTCTACCGCGTGGTTATAAATTTTTCCGAACTCATCATGCTTAAGATACTTGGCAAGTTTTCGCTTACTTAGTTTGTGATCACTTCCGGGTTCGGCTACATAGGGTAGATGCGCGTAACGGGGCAGTTCGTAATCGAGTCCTTGCGCGATAAAGATTTGTCGAGGTGTATTGGAGAGATGCTCAACAGCTCGTATAACGTGCGTCACATCAAAATCATGGTCATCAACTGTGCTAGCAAGGTGGTAAAGATAACTCCCATCAGCCCGCCTGATGACATGATCTTGTTCAAGTCCCCATTCAAATTGGACATGACCGCGAATCACATCATCGAACTCACACCGCCCCTCTCTTGGCATTTTTAGACGCACAACGGCACGGCGACCTTCACGTTCAAAGGCGGCAGCTTCTGTGTCCGTTTCTGCCATCCAGCGTCGACTGTAAATGAAACGTTTCTTTGATTGTTGCGCTAACTCGCGTTCTGTATTCGTTTCTTCTGCCGTGGCGTAATCCCGATACGCCAGGCCACGCTCAAGGAGTTGTGTAACCGCTCGTTCATACCGGTCTGACCGTTGTGACTGAAAATAGGGTGCATGCGGACCACCAACGTCAGGCCCCTCATCCCAATCAATACCAAGCCAACGAAAACCATCAAGAATCGGCTGGAGGGTCGCTGCCACGTTACGCTCGTGGTCGGTATCGTCGATTCTGAGAATAAATTGCCCGCCGTGGTGGCGGGCGAAGAGCCAGTTAAACAGAGCGGTCCTCACACCACCAATATGTAAA
>MDTE01167952.1_pt1 | contig 20296 bp, 16 predicted proteins | sample 811231 | NCBI WGS metagenome assembly MDTE01 (sample SAMN05326651, study PRJNA326480) | marine metagenome | isolation source: seawater | place: Indian Ocean: Red Sea | collected 2010
CGAAGGTCTGGTTGGAGCTATCCAACATCCTGATGATGGTTATATTCAGCCGGCAGATCTCACACAATCGATGGCAAAGGGTGCCCGGGATATGGGTGCAAAAATTTATCGAAATACCCCTGTTATCAATATTGTTCAAAAAAAGAACGGGGAATGGCTCGTTAAAACTGAAGATGGTGAGTTGACATGTGAACACCTCATCTCTGCGACAGGAAACTTTGCCCAATTAACGGGTAAGATGGTCGGCCTAGATATCCCGGTTATCCCTGTACAGCACCAGTTCATAGTTACTGAGCCGCACCCCGAAATCACCGCCCGACAAGAACAAGGGCTACCAGAGCTTGGAGTGCTTCGAGAATCCGATGGATCTTGGTACATGCGCGAAGAAAATGGCGGCTTAATTCTTGGACCATATGAAAAAGGCGCACCGTGTTGCTATTTGGACGGTCCTTCATCAGATAGCGAATACGAGCTGTTTCAGGAAGATCTAGATAGATTAGAACCTCACATTAATTCAGCGATCAACCGCGTTCCAGCCTTCGGCGAGGTTGGCGTCAAGAAAGTGTATAATGGCGCGATTTGTTATACACCTGACGGAAATCCAATAATTGGTCCTGCATGGGATTTGAAGAATTTTTGGATCAACGAAGGGCACAGCTTTGGGATAACCGCTGCCGGTGGCGCTGGATGGCAACTAGCTGAGTGGATAGTTGAGGGCGCACCTACTGTGGATATGCTAGGTGTTGAGCCTCGCCGCTTTGGCGACTACACAACAAAAAGTTATCTCCGAACCAAGAATGAAGAAGCATACCGAAACGTCTTTACAATCCATTACCCAGATGAAGAGCGTACAGCAGGACGTCCCTTACGAACTGCTCCTTGTTATGATCGCTTAAAAAGCATGGGGGCAGTATTCGGTCAAAAATTTGGCTGGGAGCGCCCTAACTGGTTTGCACCTGAAGGTGTAGAACCAATTGACAACTGGTCATTTCGACGGTCCGGTTGGTGGGAACACGCTGTCAATGAGGCAAAAAATGTTGCAGCCAACGTCGGCTTGACAGATATGTCCGCGTTCGCAAAGTGTCGCGTTTCTGGGCCAAAAGCATACGAATTTTTGGATCATTTATTAGCAAATAGACTACCAAGTACAACCGGCAGAATAGGCCTCTGTCATGCTCTTAATTCTCTAGGTGGTGTTCATTCAGAATTTACAGTATTAAGAGAATCGGACGATAGCTTTTATCTTGTTTCTGCAGGCGCATATCAGCGTTTAGACCATGACTGGATAAAAAAACAGATGCCCCCCGATAACTCAGTAGTGTTTGAAAATTTAACTAATGCAATCGGTGTGTTAGTCATAGCAGGTCCAAAGGCACGAAAGCTAATGCAAAAGGTTGCTCCAGGCGATGACTTTTCAAATGAGTCATTCCCCTGGCTAACCAGCAAGTGGATTGACGTTGGATATGCTCCGGCATTGGCAGCAAGAATAAATTTTGTTGGTGAGCTTGGCTGGGAATTGCACCATCCAATTGAGTATCAAAATCACATTTTTGATACTCTAATAGCCCAGACTGATAAATTTAAGCTTAAGCCATTTGGCATGCGTGCTATGGATATGCTGAGGATTGAAAAGTCCTATCGCTTAATTGGGACAGAAATGTCAATTGAATATTCTGCCCTCGAATCGGGTCTCGAGCGATTTGTGTTCCCAAACAAAGGAGATTTTGTAGGCCGGGATTCACTTGTAGCCTGGCAGCAAGAAGGGTTCACTAATATATTTTCAACACTTGAAGTCTCAGACCAAACTAATGCTGACCCACTAGGCAATAATCCGATCTATAAGAATGGTAAATTAGTTGGACGTGCTACCAGTGGTAATTTTGGGCCACGTTTAAACAAATCGATTGCCCTAGCAATGCTAACTCCTGAAATAGCAGGAATTGGTAATGAGCTAGATATGAAAATTCTTGGAAAAATGCACAAAGTCCGGATTATTGGAGAGAGCCCTTACGACCCAATAAATGAGAAAATCAAAGCCTAAAAATATGGCCCGATTTTTTCTAGCCTCAACATCAGGGTTTTACAAGTTGGTGGAAATCTTGCTTTTATCCAACGGATTCAGCGGTATAGGCCCTCACCTTAAAGTGGCCAAAACATTAAAATTGTCGGAACAGCAACTAAAACAATAATTATTTCTAGAGGCAATCCCATACGCCAATAATCACCAAATCTATACCCACCGGGCCCCATGACCAGTATGTTCGACTGATGTCCGATTGGTGTTAAAAATGCGCAAGAAGAACCAACCGCCACAGCCATCAGAAGTGGATCTGCATTTACCTCCATCTTCATAGCAACCTGTATCGCAAGTTGGGACATCAGGATTGCTGTAGCCGCATTGTTCATAATGTCGGAAAGAACCATCGCAGCAATCAAAATCATCAGAACTATCCCCCAAGGTGGAAGGAAACCCGCAATGAATGCTATTTCTTGCGCAAGTAAATTATTCACACCTGAAATTTCCATTGCTGTACCAACAGGGATCATTGCACCTAACAAAACAATTACTGACCAATCAATCCCTGTGTAGATTTCCCTGACCGGTATTTGATTGCAAAGAATTAATCCAACTACTGCGGCGACAAATGCTACGGGAGCGCTTACTATGCCAAACATACTGAAACCAATAGCTGTAATAAAGATAACCAAAGGAACAACTGTTGGCTCTCGATGCAAAGCAAAGTCGCGTTCTCTTAAGGGCAAGCATCCGAGGACTTCCAACACCTCTGGAATTGTATTCATATTTCCCTGGAGCAGGAGTATATCGCCAGGTCTAACTTGAACTGCACGAAGTCTTTCACGGACCGGATGTCCATGTCGGGCAATAGAAAGGAGATGTATACCATATCGTTTTTCTAATTCAACTTCCTCAATTGATCGCTGAGCTAAGGGCGACCCAGGTTTAACTACCACTTCAATTACGCCAGTCTCCCCGTAATCTAACTGGGAAAATTCTAAATTCTTATTACCAACTAGTTTCAATGGAGTGTTGTGGAGAATGCTTTCCACAAAGTCAGACTCTCCCTGAATTAACAGGTGATCATTTATACGGAGAGTTTCGCTTTGAGCAGGTCGCATTAATTTCTGGGTTTTCCGAATTATGGCAATGACAGTTACTTCATCTTCACCAGCATCACTCAACAGTTGCTTGATTGTCGTGCCAGACAAACCAGATTTTCGTGGAACCAAAACTTCCGTGACATAATGTTGAATATTAAACATTTCCTTGAAGTTTCCCTTAGAAGGACGAATAGGGATTAAACGCCAACCGAGAAATGCAATAAAGGTGACCCCAATAATAGCTATCGGCAATCCAACAGGGGTAAAGTCAAACATACTAAACGGAGCACCAACCATTTCATTCCGAATGCTAGTCACAATTATATTTGGCGGTGTTCCAACCATAGTAGTCAAACCACCAAGAAGAGAGCCAAAAGCCAAGGGCATAAGCAGCTCACCAGGTTCACGATCATAATTTCTAGAAAATTGTAGTACGACAGGAAGCAAAAGTGCTAATGCACCAACGTTATTCATAAAACCAGATAAAAATGCTACGGTACCGCTCACGACAGCAACCTGAGCTGAAACACCAAATTTAAATAAATCCAAACACCGCACAAGCCAACCAATCACGCCGGAACCCTGTATCGTACGCGAAATTACAAGAATAGCAGCAACTGTGATGACTGCCGGGTGGCCAAAACCAGTAAATGCGCTATTAACGGGGACCACACCACCGAACACCACAGCTAATAGGGCTAACAACGCTACTAAATCATAACGCCATCGCCCCCAGACAAATAGACTTAGCGTGGTTGCTAGTACGATTAAAATGAATATTTGTTCGCCCGTCATAGCTCACAGTTTTATATCTAATTTATAAACAACCACGTCATTTATTTTTAAGGTACTTAACTCGCTTTTCTGCAGAAAGCGTGATTAACAAGCGCTCGCCAGAAAGAATTCGGATTGTAATGCCGCAAAGCCCATTCATAAGCTGCATTTGCGATACGAAACCGATAATTTTCATGTCTATTTATTATCCGCCACCCATAGATTAAATCTGCCGGGTTAATCCATGGAAGAAAATGCCGCCAGGGAGCAAAAAAGCTTTCTGTACCAAGATTTCTTTGTTCGACTAATAAGCTTCTGCAAGCAATAGCTTCCCAAACCCTCCCCGTGACTAAATGTCCATTAACACTCGGATGATGTGCAGAAATATTCAATACCCCCCTGCTATTACTTATCAAAGTGGCATATGAAGCCTCATCAGGAGCAAGTTTGCGACGGTTCCTACCTATCACGAGATCTATAGATATATCTGACGACGCACCTAGCATTGAGATGAGCATTGAACGATGTATCCCAAATGTGCTGCCAATAAATAATAAATCGCGACTAGGTATTGTAGGAGAAGAACAAAATGGGGCATGAAAGGCCGGAATTGGCATAAATAAGGCTTTCTTTTGGAGGTGGTTAATCCTTTCCCTAACAAAAAATGCTGTCGGGTCACCACATATAAGAGTATCTGAAACTATCGCCCACGCTTCAATATTCTTTTGCGCCACCTTGAGTGGATCACGCAAAAGGCCAGCAACACGAAACCTATATTTCCTTTTTAGTTGTTTCAAAAGCTTTGGCGTAAGGCCTCTACCTGTTGGTAGGGTACATGTATCTAAAACCAATAGATCAGGTCTTTCATGAGCTAGCTTTTCTCTAAACTCATCTATCGCCTCTACAACCTGTTTATCTGAAGCACGTTTCCATTGCGGCACAACTAAGTTAGTATCTAACCAAACATCGCAGTTGCCCCCTGCAAGGTTACTAGTTGCTATGTAATGAGCAGCAATGTCGTTACTTCGCTCTAACCCAGCCCCAACAATGCTACTCCCAACAAACAAAACTTTTACATCCGAAGGATTAATTTGGCCATCTGGTAATTCTACACGAGCCAACTTTTTATCTCCGAGATCGAAAGCACGATCAATTTTGTCTAGTAATTTATAATCCTGAGATGGATTATCCTCACGAATTTTTTTACGCCTACCAAGCAAGAGTTCCATTTCTGAACGCACTTCTTGCTGTTCCCAGATATAGTTTAACATCTTATACGCACTGATTGGTTCTTCGAGTTCCAAAAGTACTTCGCTTGCTCGCACTAAAACCTTTTTTGACGTACCATGCAATTGAAGCCAGTCCCGAAGAAACACTAATAAAAAATTGAAGAGGTTAAGTTCCCGGCACGCAGAAACAAAGCGTTCGTGAAGTTCACCCCACGGTAAATGCTGCAGAACTAATTTTGATGCCTGATCTGCCTTTTCCATAGAAACTGGATTTTTATTTGCATCTATATTCGCGCCGGCATCAATTTCCATGTGAAGAATAGCTGCTTCTATTGCAGGCTTTCCATTAAACTTAATATTCGCCAATTTTAAACGCGCCGCCACATCATTGCCAATTTGGTGGTCAAGCCAGGCCCTTTTTACAATCAGGTCCTGCCGGTTAGGTGCTAAAGAAATTGCTTTGCCGAGAGTTTCGCTTGACGCGCTGTATAATCCACTAGTAGCTAGATCGCTCGCCTTGGCAAGTAAGTCAGACAAGGTTTCAGCCATGAACCACCCACCGAATAAAGCCGCCGCTAAAATTCGAAAGCAGACGTATTATCTGATTCAACAGCGAAACCGGTGAAGCACAAGTTATTAACATTAATTTTCTCTTTGGCTACTTTTTAGAAACATACCACTGGAAAAGCGTTCCCAACTAAATTTTGCCTCTATAGACATCAATAAAACAACTTAACTTTATTTTTTGTTTGCCCTTAGAATCGAAATTACCCAAAGAAAGCCATTCAAGGTAAGCCTGTTCCAGGGCACGCCACTCTTTATCTATAATTGAATACCATGAGGTGTCGCGATTCCGCTTCTTATAGATTGTTGCCTGACGGAATGTACCTTCATACGTAAAACCAAGTCTTTTGGCTGCTCTTCTTGAACGTCGGTTCAGACTATCGCATTTCCATTCGTATCTCCGATAACCAAGTTTGGAAAAAGCATTCTGCATCATTAAAAACATTGCTTCTGTTCCTGCTATTGTCCTTTGTAACGAAGGAGAGTAGTTAATATGCCCAACTTCTATCAAACCAACCTCACTTTGAATTCTAAGATAACTAGCCATGCCAACTGCTTTAGATGAAACGTTATCAATTATCGCAAAAAACTTTGGATCGTTACGTAAACAGTAATTTTGCATCCACTCGGCAAAAACGGCACTTCCCTCAAAAGGGCCATATGGCAGATACGTCCATATTTTATTTTTAGAATCTTTCGTAAACGCTTCATAGAGGTCCGACATATGGCTATCTACATTAAGGGGTTCAACTCGGCAAAATCGACCGTTCAAAGTCGAGTCTTGAGGCATTGACGCTGGGCTCCAATTTTCTAACAGCTCCCCGATTGGCTGTCTCAAATGACTTAATGTCGGTTTCATTAGTTCAATACTCTCGCAACCCTTATATATTTTTACCATTTAATCACGACTTACTTATGGCCGTACATTTAAGTACTTTTACAGCAATACAATTACTTTAATAGTCTTCGATAATTGCTTGAGATCTACGTAACGCATCTTCCGCAGCTTCCGCTTTGCCTAATTTAGATAACGCGCAACTGTAACTACTCCAAGACCAAAAAGAATGCGGTTTTTTCCTAACACGTTCAGCAAAAAGGTCAGAAGCTTTCTGATTCATATTGCTTTTCTGGACGGCGTCTAAAAGAATCATGTCAAATACATCACGCTGAGCCTTGCTGCCACCAATGCTCTCTATTTTACCCCGTACTTGCTCAATTTTTTCTATTGCTAAATATAATTCATTCTTCCTAGCGTAGTGAAGACCTTTAGCCATCGATAGTCCTACGTCAGCAATAATCTTCGACTGGCTTGTGTCAAGAGTAGACCAACGCCGAATATTTGTGATCATTTCGTTAACTAGGTCGGTCCTGCCACCAGCAGATAAGACCATGAGATAGTGCAGCGACACAAAAATTAACTCCATATCTCCAATATGCTGCGCTGAAATGTCTTGCAAGCTATGCCACCGCTCTCCAATTTCAACTCCAAGAATCTCAAGACGCCACAGCAAGGAAGAAGCGTTACAGACATCGAGATAAAAGTCTGAGCTTAGATCTGCAACAATTTTTTCATCATAAACTTTTAAAACTTCTGCAAACTCTCCTAATTCAAGATGATATAAACATTGATGCCAACAGAGGTGATAACGAAAATTGTTAACTGTTTTCCAATTAGGTTCGAGTTTCTTAATCCAATTAATACCTTCTCTCTTACGCCCCATCATTTCCATGACATGCGCAACCGCGTGAGCAGACCATATATCTTTGGGATTAATTTCGACCGCCCACCGACCATATTGTTCCGCTTCCCTGTATGAATCAGTCTCCTCTAAGCCAAATGCATACATACCAAGAACAAAACCAAAATCAGAATGTGTCTTTGGCCAATAAGGTACTAGTCGTGCTGCCGATTCCCGCATTTGCCTTCCGTTCCCAGAGTAAAAATGAGCAAAGTGAGCAAGCCTTGCTGCTAATCCGTCTAAAGGATATTGAAGTAAAATGTTTTCCCAAATATTTGTTGCTTTTTCTAAATTTCTGCAGGCCCAAAAACTCAGTGCAACAGCGTGTTGATGTTCACGGGGGCTTACCGAAACATTTTTCACAATTTCATTAAGTTGTTTAGACGTGGTCATAGCTTTATCAGTAAACTTTGCATTGCCCATTAGCATAGCAAAATACCCTTTTGTACATACCGCCATGGGCATATTTGGATCAGCAATGAGCAACTGCTTTAGGCGCTTCCCAGTATCAATTTCAAAGCCCATGTATGCCGATACGACTTCCCTAAATTTCTTTATACTCTGGGAGTTCGTTACGGTATATTGAAGCCCATTTTCATCTTCAAGCCATTTCACAATTGTTCACGACCCTAATATCAATCTTTACTTTGCAGTCAGATCAAAAAGCTCAGTATAACCATTCCGGGTTTGCGGAGTTTTGATCCCAATGATAGAACCTGCAACTTGGTTTCGGAGCACCTGCGCTGTCCCACCACCGATGGTAAACATTCTCGCATCTCTAACCATACGCTCTAACGGTAGGTTTCGGGAATATCCAGAAGCCCCATGTATCTGCAACGCATCATTCGTAACTTTTATAGCGGTTTCCGAGGCAAAAATTTTTGCTTGAGCTGCTGCACAGATATCTGGGAATCCATCTTTTACGGATTCAGCTGCTTTATAGATGAGCCCGCGTGCCGCTGCTAAACCAATTGACATATCAGCTAGCATCCACTGAAGTCCCTGAAATTCTGCAATCGGGCGTCCGAATTGACGCCTTTCCTTAACGTGTGAAATAGCGCAATCAAAAGCCCCTTGTGCTATGCCCAAGGCCACTGTACCTGCACCAACGCGTTGTCCATTATATGCCTTCATTAACCTTCCAAAGCTATGCTTCATATCCATACATGGAATTACGGCCATCTCCGATGGTATTCTGGCATTCTCAAAAATAACTTCAGTTTCAGGAAGCCCTCTTAGCCCCATGGCAGGCTCACGTTTACCAACGTGCATACCATTTGTTTCACCACGAACCGCAATGAAGCTAGCTATGCCCTTTTCCTCTCCATTTTCTATAACGCGTGCAAAAACTAAATGAAACTTGGAAACACCGCCACCTGTGATCCAGTGTTTTGTCCCATTGATCACATAATAATTATTTTTTTTAATTGCTGTTGTTTTCATTTCCGTAGCAGCACTACCGGCCTCCGGTTCGGTAATACAAATTGCAGGCTTGTCTCCGGAAAGCACCAAATTCGCTATTAACTTTTTCTGAATATATGAACCATATTTCATTACCGCACCTACAGCGCCCATATTGCCTTCAACTACGATTCGCGCTGTAACACCGCAAACGCGCGCTATTTCTTCAATGACCAATACTGTATCTAAGTAGGATAGGCCACGGCCGCCAAGTTTTTTTGGGATTGTCATACCCATAAAGCCCGCCTCGGTTAATTTTTCTACATTTTCCCACGGATATGACTCGCTTTTATCTACCAATGCAGCTTTTTCACTGAATTCGTTTGCAGCTAATTTTCTCGCATTGTCTTTTAATTTGACCTGAGCCTCGCTTAACGAAAACATGTTCTCAACCCCTATCGGAATTATTTTTCAATAACTTAAACAATATATGACAATAAATAATTTTACTGCATCAAATAATTTACTTAGCCAATACCAATGCTTCTTGGATAATTTATGATTTAATTTAAATTTGAGGATCGGGATTAACAGTATGCCCATCGACAGCAATCACCTGGCCTGTGACATACTGAGCTTTAGGGGAGGATAGAAAAACTGCCATATTAGCTATGTCCGAAGAGCTGACAAAGCTTTGCATTGATGTTCCACTCACGTAACCGCTTCTAACCGCTTCTTCGCTCATATTTTTTGCTGTTGCCTCTCGCTTTATTACCCGCTCCATTCGTGACCCTTCAACTGCGCCGGGACAGATTGCGTTAGCTCTAATCCCGTGTGGCCCTAACTCCATCGCGAGCGTTTTCATAAACCCCAACATCCCCCATTTTGCAGAAGCATAGGGTGCCCGATACGGAAACCCATATAAACCCGCTGTCGATGAAATAAGAGTAATAACGCCTTTCTCTTGTTTTTTCATCATAGGTATTGAATATTTGGCGGAAAGGAAGGCCCCCTCGAGGTTAACTGAAACACAGCGTTGCCAATCTTTTAAAGAAATATCCTCAATCAATGCTGTCGGACCCGCTATACCTGCGTTGGAGCACACCACATCAAGCCCACCCCATTGATTTTGAAGGTCAGCAAACAGGTCTCGCACTTGTATCTCGTCTGCTGCATCCACCTTAGACGCATTCCAGTTCTTGGGGCAAGAATCCAGAATATCAGGTTTGATATCTGTAACCCAAATCATAGCACCTTCGCTCTCAAAAGCCCTTGCAATCGCATGTCCTATGCCGGAACCGCCAGCAGTAATTAAGACACGTATCTTATCTTTAGACACTATCAATCTCACCTAACAGCTAGTTTATTAAATCATCGTGTGGTGTTAATACACCAAAGCTTGCAAATTTCTATCCATCGCTGACAATTACACATTTTCCACCTTTACCAAAGACAAAAAAGAGAATTGTACGTAGATCTAATTAGATGCTATGCAGACTAAAAATGTGTAGCCGGTTTTGCGCGAGTTGAAAACTGCACCCTTTTTTGTTTACAAAGTAAATATTCGAACTCTACTATTCAAATTTGCTAAATTAATGCATACAATATCAAAATAACTTTCACCCTGTTTGAGCACTAACATGCGGCGCACAAGTCTGAAAAAAATATTTCTAAAGCGCAAAAAAACATCAAATAAAACCATACTATTTGATCGATAGTGAATTGGGAGGAAAGCAAATGTCATATATCAAGAAAAGTTTCCTTTTTGGTATTACAATATATGCGTACTGCACGATAGCTTTTCCAGTTTTATCCGCAGAAACCTTAAAAATTGGGGTTCTCATGCCAACCTCGGGAAGTGGTGCTGCATACGGTATACCTGCTATTAATGGCATCATCCTAGCCACAAATGAAATCAATAAAAATGGAGGATTAATTGGAAAAAAGGTTGAATTTGTTATTCGGGACACAAAGCTAAAGCCCTCTGTTGCATCTGCTGCTGCTAAAGAGTTGATTACCAAAGAAAAGGTCCAAGTGCTCCTCGGAGCTATCAGCTCTAGCGTTACCCTAGCCGTATCCGAAGTCGCAAAAAACGAAAAAATCGTTCTGTTTGCACCGATCTCAAAAACAACGGCACTTACTGGAAAAAAATTTCACAAATATATTTTCCAAAGTTCGGCAAATACGATTATTGAGGGAAGGGCTATGGCCACAATTGCAAAAAAAATTGGAGCACGAAAGATCTGCGTATCTGGTTTTGACTATGCATATAGCCACGATTTGTTCGAATCGTTAGAGCAAAAACTAGTGGGACCAACAATCTCAGCAAAATATCACGTAAAATTTGGCACTAAGGACTTTAGCGCGCTTATAAGTCAGCTGCTTAGTGCTGAATGTGATACAGTGGTAGGTGCAATTTGGGGTGGAGGATTCCTAGCATTCGTCAAACAAGCTAATCCTTTTGGTCTATTTAAACAGAAAAAATTTATTTGGGGAGCTGAAGTAGGTTCCCATGAAATGGCCAATAGCCTCAAGGGCGATTACCCCGAAGGTATATGGGCTAATTCCTATGACCTATGGTATCACAAAGGTCCACCGGCCCATAAAAAGTTTCAACAAGCGTTGGCAAAGCTTGAGGGTCAGAAAGAAACCAATATGTGGCCTATTACTACCTATGTGGGAATAAAATTCCTAGCTGCAGGGATTACTAAAGCTGGAACTTCCGAATCTGAAAAACTCGTCGAAGCACTGGAGGGCCTATCTATTGACACTCCATTAGGTAGGAAAACAATCGACCCTGAAAATCACCGTGTAAATACAGGAGAATTTTGGGGACCAATGAAAAAAGTCGGTGACTCCAGCATCCTCCATATGAGTCCTCCAACTTATTTTGACTAGTTTAAATGAAAAATCTGAAAAACCATACGACCAAAACACACCTATCATATATCATTTTTGACTGATAGCCTCTTGGAAAAGGTGCTTTGGCAGAGTACTTCTTGTCTGAAAGAAACAAAATGAGTGCTGAAAAATAAAATGAATTTAGATGAACATGACTACTAATCCTGCTTTTTTGTTTGTGCATGCCATGAATTCGTTAGCTTTAGGGATGAACCTCTTCATAATTGCGGTAGGTCTGACATTAATTTTTGGAGTCCTAAGAGTAATAAATTTTGCACATGGTGCGTTTTTTATGGTTGGAGCATATGTTCTGCTATCTTTTACAAGATGGTTTGAGCATCCTGCTATTGGTTTCTGGGCTGGTGCTGTTGCCGCCATGGTGACCTTGGGGTTGATTGCGTATTTCGTTGAAAGGCATCTCTTGTGCCACCTTTATGACAAAGAACACTTGTTACAGTTATTATTCACATTCGCGCTAGTTTTGATCATAGGAGATGTCACAAAAATCATCTGGGGGCCTCTACAGCATAGTGTATCCTACCCCCCCGGCTTTAATGGGGCTGTAAACCTTGGAATTTCATACTATCCTGCATATCTTCTATTCCTGATATTCCTAGGACCTATAATCGCGCTCTTTTTATGGGTTGTTCTAGAATATACTAGATGGGGGCGAATTATCAGAGCTGCGCGTCTTGATCGCGAAATGTTGTTAGCTCTCGGAACGAACGTCAAAGCGGTTTATTCCATTGTCTTTGTTGTTGGTTCTGTATTAGCTGGTCTTGGCGGAGCGTTGGCAGTGCCGCGAATGGCGATTGAACCGGGGATGGACAGCCTCGTAATAATTGATTGCTTTATCATTGTTATCATTGGAGGTTTAGGCAGCATGTGGGGTAGTTTCCTTGGCGCTATCATTTTAGGAATTTCTACAATCTTCGGCACTTTAATTTTCCAGGAATGGGAAATCGTTATAGTCTATATGTTGCTGATAATTGTATTATTATGGCGTCCTTCGGGTCTATTGGGGACCCCTGAAAAAGAACGCCACTAATGCCTTTCTATGTTCGGAAAAGTTTCTGGACAATCACTACACTAGCCCTGTTAGCTATTTTACCATTAACTGGGTCAAGATATTCAATTGATCTCACAACCCAAATACTAATATATGCGTTGTTCGCCCTTAGTCTTAATATTCTAGTTGGGTATCTAGGAAATTTATCATTTGGGCATGCCGCGTTCTTCTCCATAGGAGGCTATGCCTGCGCCATTCTGCTTACAACTTACAATTTTCCCTTTTTGATTAGTTTCCTAACCGCTCTAGCATTTAGTGCAATTGCTGCCTTGCTGATTGGTTTAGTATGTGTGCGGCGAAACCAAATGTACTTTGCTATGCTAACCCTAGCGTTCGGGATGCTAGTATGGGCAATCGCGCTCAAATGGCGCCCAGTCACAGGAGGCGATGATGGGTTTGTTGGCATTAATATTCCTGCTATCCTAAGCAATCCAACCAATTTCTACTATTTTACTCTTTTAACAAGTACAATAGCGACATATGCCCTCTGGACAATTTGCAATTCAACTTTTGGGCAGACCATGATTGCGATACGAGAAAACCAAAATAGAGCTCTTTTCCTCGGAATTGATACGCAATTAATACGTTTAAAAGCATTCGTTATTTCCGGTATTTTCGCAGGCCTTTCCGGTATTCTATTTGCCTTATATAATCGTGGCATGTACCCAGAGTCTGCGTTCTGGACAGAATCCGGGCAGGTCCTCATCATGGTCTTGCTTGGCGGGATGCATTCCTTCATTGGCCCGATACTAGGCGCTATCTCCCTGTATTCCCTTGAAATTTTTATTAACCAGTTCACAGAATATTGGCAAATTGTGCTTGGAGGCATCCTTTTAGTTGTCGTATTAATAGCTCCAGAAGGACTTGCAGGCGGTGTAATTTGGTTAGAGAAAAAATTCCTGAAAAAAAGCTAATTGTCATGCTCAAAATTTCAAATATCACCAAGAGCTTCGATAGTTTTTTTGCGCTAGATGACGTTTCGCTTTTTGTCGATCAAGGGGTAATTCACGCTGTAATTGGACCAAATGGTGCCGGAAAGACTACTTTTTTTAATATAATTTCTGGAATACTCACCCCGGATAATGGCTCTGTTTACTTTAAAGGAAAAAATCTAACTAAAATAGAACCACACAAAATTGTCCAATTAGGAATTGCACGTTCGTTCCAGAGAGTAAGTATTTTTCCCCGCAAGACGGTTTTTGAAAATATACAAATTGCTTTAATAGCTAGAGATCAACTTCACCGTAACCCATTCAAAAAGGCATCAAATCTCTTTTCTGAAGAAGTGGAAAAGCTACTTAAGGTTGTCAATCTGTTTGAACAAATCGAATTAAGGGGTGGAGATTTATCTCATGGAATGCAGAAGCAACTAGAACTCGCTATAGCCTTGGCATCACAACCAAAAATACTATTGTTAGACGAACCTACAGCCGGCATGTCCTTGCCTGAAACCCAATCCTGCATTAAATTGCTCAAAAATATAGCCCAGGATCGTGCTCTCACACTACTCTTCACTGAACACGATATGCAAGTTGTCTTTGAAATGGCAGACTATATCTCAGTGCTGCACCATGGGAGGCTAATTGCCTCTGGCCCACCATCAAAAATTCGAGAAAATTCCGAAGTAAAGAGAGTGTATTTGGGCAATAAAGCATTATGACTATTTTAAAACTTGACAACCTCAGTACATCCTACGGCCTAAGCAAGGCGCTGTTTGGTGTCTCTCTCGAAATATCAAAAGGCGAACTGGTTTCCCTGATTGGGCGTAATGGGGTTGGTAAAACAACAGCTATGCGGAGTATTATGGGGCTAACCCAGCCAAATGCAGGAAAGGTATACTGGAAGGGGGTTGATATTACGGGCCGTTCCCCTAATAAAAATGCCAGAGATGGGATCGGCTTTGTTCCTGAAGATCGCCGTATTTTTTCGGATCTTACAGTTTGGGAAAATTTAGATGTAGCCCGCCAGGACAGACCTGATTATTTAGCCGCATGGAATGAAGAACGAATTTTTGAACTTTTCCCCGATCTATTAAAATTACAAAATCGTAAAGGCGGACTGCTCAGCGGAGGAGAGCAACAGATGTTAACTATAGCCAGAACCCTAATGGGAAATCCGGAATTATTATTGTTAGACGAGCCTTCTGAAGGATTAGCTCCGTTAATTGTCAAAGTTATGCGAGATAAAATTATTGAACTAAAAAAGATTGGGATCACTATTATCCTGGCCGAACAAAGCTTGGACCTGGTGCTCTCTGTAAGCGACAAAATTTACGTACTTGAAAAAGGTAAAATTGTTTTGGAATGTACGCCTGATTATTTGTGTAAAAACAAAAAACTACAAAACCAATATCTTAGTATTTAGCCGCGTGTTAGGTTAATTTGATGTCCCCTAGAACAAATTAGCCTATCATCAAAAATAAGGGAAAAACGTCTCATCAAATGGCTGTCTAAACAACACCCGTTTGGCGAAATTTTTCAATTTCCTTCTTAGAAACTCCCAGTTCATCTAGGATTTCATCTGTGTGCTGCCCATGTCGAGGTGGAGGCACCCTAACCTCAGGACTACCGTGGGAATACATAAACGCAGCTACCGGTAGATCGCCTGGTGTAACCTTATTATCGGATTGTCCAACAGACTGGATCACCTGTCTTGAAATTACTTGTGGATGGTTGATGGCTTCATCAATCGTACGAACGCGAGCCGCTGGAATATGAAGTTCGTTTAGAATAGCCTCCCATTCATCTGCTGTTTTCCTTAGCAAATGTTGGCTGATAGTAGCGGTATCTGTTTTAAAATACTTACCAATCAAGCGGCGCGGTGTTCTCTCAATTTCGGCCGCCCTTTGATGCTCATTAAAAGCGCGAAATAACTGGCTTAACTGCCTATTGGTCCACGCCCCAACCATCAATAGCCCTTCAGCAGTTGGATAAGTTGCATATCCGGCATAAAAAGGATGAGCATTCCCTTGAACCCTAGGCGCCTTCCCAGTGGCAAGTGCATCTGTCGTTGTTGAACTCATTAACATCAGCGCTGCATCTAACATTGAAACATCAATATTCTGGCCCCTACCCGTTTTTTCTCGCTGATACAGCGCTGCGCAAATTGCCATTGCTGCCTGAGCACCTGTGCCATAATCAACCACTGCAGGTCCCACCCTAACCGGCTCTGCATTTTTAGTACCGTTAGCAGACATTAAACCAGAAAAAGCCTGGATGACCGTATCATAAGCCGGATGGTTTGCCTTCGGGCCAGTTAGCCCAAAACCAGTTATCGAACAAAAAATTAAGCCCGGATTTACTTTTGCTAAGTCATCGGAACCAAGACCAAGCCTCTCAATAGCATCTCCACAAAAATTCTGAACTAATACATCAGCTCCTAAAATAAGACGCTTAAATATATTTTTCCCACTTTCATCTTGAAGGTTCAAGGTAAGAGAGCGCTTCCCAGCATTTTGCGACATAAAATGGGTTCCCAAAAGGCTATCATTAGTCTCAGAAATGGCACCTTCACATCTCATCATGTCAGGCTCGAATGGAGGTTCGATTTTAATAACATCGGCACCCATCACCGCCAGCTGATACGTACAAAATGGCCCTGCAAAGACATGTGTTAAATCTAAAACACGGATATTTTCAAAGGGTCGCATGATATAACCATAAACTCAATTTAAAGGCTTCAAAATAATAATACAGACCGCAATTTTTTTTTATATAAAATATAGTTGTTGCAGATAACCATAATTAATATATATGCAAATAGAAAAAGCTTTTACTTCTTGAAAAATAGATATAAATCGATTTAGAAGTTTGACAAGAATATTCAAGTTTTTTGAGCTGGAGACATTGTCTAAAAAAACATAGGGCTTTTTGTTGTACAGCAAAAGAGTGTTTCATGGTAGATGTAGAAGAAGAAATCATTTTATCCGAGCTGAGCGATGAAGATCTTGTTACTCAAATGCATGACGATCTTTATGATGGACTAGATGACGAAATTGTTGAAGGGACAGAGATTCTTTTAGAGCGTGGGTGGACACCGTACGATACACTTACTAAAGCCCTCGTTGAAGGAATGCGAATTGTTGGGATTGATTTCCGTGATGGAATATTGTTTGTCCCAGAAGTGCTCATGGCTGCCAATGCAATGAAAGCAGGAATGAAGATTCTTCGCCCGCTATTAGCAGAAACCGGAGCGCCAAAAGTTGGGAAAATGGTTATCGGTACCGTAAAAGGAGATATTCACGATATTGGGAAGAATCTTGTCGGCATGATGCTAGAGGGTGCAGGATTTGAGGTTATAGATCTTGGCATTAATAACGATGTTGATTCGTACATGGCCGCAATAGAAGAGCATCAGCCTGATATTTTAGGCATGTCCGCACTGCTAACCACAACGATGCCCTACATGAAAGTAGTAATTGATACCATGATAGAAAAAGGTATACGTAATGACCATGTGGTTTTAGTTGGCGGTGCGCCACTGAATGAAGAATTTGCAAAAAGTATTGGAGCAGATGCTTATTGTCGAGATGCGGCAGTAGCTGTAGAAACGGCAAAAGAGTTTATGTCAAGACGTCAAGGCAGTGCTTTTGCCGTTCAAGCCGCTAAATAGGCAGGTTAATGTGCAAAAGAAAACGTCAACACTAATAATTGCCTGTGGAGCCCTAGCTCGGGAATTAACCTGGGCCATAGAAGCAAATAATTGGGAAGACATTTTCAAAGTAACTTGCCTCCCTGCTAATTTACATAATAGGCCAGAAAAAATTCCAGATGAGATGCGGAAAAAAATTCATCAAAATCGTGGTGACTTTCAGCAAATTATAGCACTTTATGGCGATTGTGGAACCGGAGGCCAATTAGACCTGGTACTAGAAGAAGAAAACGTAAAACGTATTCCTGGGGCACACTGTTACGAATTTCTAACCGGTTCTTCTCTTTTTTCAACTATCGCCGAACAGGAAATTGGTACTTTTTACCTAACCGATTATCTAGTCCGATTTTTTGATAGGTTAATCATTGAAGGACTTGGCATCAAAAAACACCCGGAATTGTTGCCTGTGTATTTTGGAAATTACACCCGTCTTGTGTATCTAGCTCAAAGTGACGACAAAACGCTCCAGCAAAAAGCTCGACAGGCTGCAAAAAAGCTCGGCCTCACCTTCGAATATAAATTTACAGGATTTCAAGCACTTTCAACATTCATTGGGCAAAACATTTAAAAGAAAAATGATGCCAAATTTGACTATCCTTTATTGGCGCGATATTCCATCTCAGGTCATTGTAAAGGCAGGAAGAAAAGCAGCAAAACGCCAACTATCAAATCGTTTTCAGGAAGCTATTGATTTAGCTGCCATGAAATCAAAAGCTCATGAAAATGATTCCTATTTGTCAGAGTGGCGACGCAGCCAACCTATTTCAGTCCAAGAACCAATCGAAAAAGAGGTCAGTGAAGCAACCAAGCATTTGGAACGTGAATATGACGAACCCAGATTGGCACTGCTAGTGAGTAATGGAGGTTACGATAAAAGGCCTTGATATTTTGATGAAAATTTAATCCTGCTGCATAAAGAGAAATAGTTTTGCCCGGTGTGAATAAATATTTTAACGACATACAGGAGAAGAATACTGAAATGAGGTCATTATTTGGCTGACTATGAAAGAAAAAAATAGATTTTTCTTGCCAAAGAAATCGTGCCTCCTAAAACTGAAAAAGATTGCGAGTATTAAAGGAAAATCATGACCAAAACAATTTTAAGCTCTTTCGGAAAAGAAGTTGTCATAGGCTTTGACCAACCCTTTTGTATAATTGGGGAACGGATTAACCCAACTGGTCGGAGTATTCTTTCAGAAGAAATGGCGGCAGGGAATTATTCCCGGGTTATCCGCGACGCAATAGCCCAGCTGGAAGCTGGCGCAGACATGTTAGATGTAAATGCAGGCATACCCTTAGCAGATGAACCTAAAATCCTTGCTGATTGCATTAAACTTATTCAATCTCAGCTTGATGCCCCGCTAAGTATTGATTCGTCAATTGTAGCAGCTTTAGAGGCCGGCCTCTCAGTGTACAGAGGTAAAGCGCTTGTCAACTCGGTGACAGGCGAAGAAGAAAGATTAGAAAGTGTCCTCCCACTTGTAAAAAAACATCAAGCAGCGGTAGTCGCAATATCGAATGACGAAACTGGGATTTCTGAAAATCCAGATGTCCGGTTTGAAGTGGCCAAAAAGATTGTAGAACGTGCTGAAGACCATGGAATTACAAGAGATAACATTATTGTAGACCCTCTTGTAATGCCGGTTGGTGCTATGGCCTCTGCCGGCACTCAAATTGTTTGTTTAGTTCGCCGGTTGAGGGAAGAACTTAATGTTAATACAACCTGTGGCGCATCAAACTTTTCTTTTGGTTTGCCAAACCGGCATACCATGAATTCGGTATTTCTAGCCATAGCTATAGGAGCAGGGATGACATCGGCAATAATGAACCCACTTCACGAACCAGAGATGGCGGCTGTAATGGGGGCAAATGTAGTAATGAACAAAGACCTGAATTGCACCCAATGGATCAAAAAGTTCCGCAGCGCGGAACCCGAGGGGACGAGATCGCGGCGCTCAGGCCGTCGTCGTAATCAGACCGCAGTTTAATTAAAATGTTTCTGGGTATATCTCAATCTTCACCCATTATTCTTCTTTGGCAAACTTTCGACTTAATTTTGTACCGATAGTTTAGATTGAACCTTTTGAACAACTCTTACAAAGATACTTGCAAATCGTCCACTTTTTCTTAAAAGTTTTTTACTTAGGTCTAAACTAAAAAAAGGGTCAATATGACAGTGTCGCAACCATGCCTGATGCCTTAGTTATCTTCACTCCCTCAGGAAAACGAGGAAGGTTCCCAATTGGAACTCCCCTGCTCCAATGCGCCCGAAAACTGGGTGTTGATATTGATTCAGTCTGCGGTGGACGAGGAATTTGCGGACGATGCCAAATAACTGTTGCAGAAGGTAAATTTGCGAAGCATGGAATCTCTAGTTCTACCACAAGCCTCGGCAACCTTACAAAACCTGAGATCAGGTTTAAGCAACGGAATGGGCTAAAGCCTGGCTGTCGCCTTAGTTGTCATACTATTCTTTCTGGTGACATCGTAATTGATGTTCCTGCTAGCAGCCAGGTCCATAAACAAATTGTCAGAAAAAGGCCTGAAGCCCGCAAAATACAAATGGACCCAATAATTCGACTTTATTATGTCGAAGTAGAGGCTGCAACACTGGATAACCCAATGGGAGACTTTGAGCGCCTTGTAATGGCTCTAAAAAATCAGTGGAGGCTTGACCGATCATTTGAAATTGATGTTCAGCCTCTTATAAACCTTCAGAGCATCCTAAAGAAAAAAGATAGGAAAGTAACCGTTGCAATCCACTGCAATAAACAGATCATAAAAATATGGCCAGGCCTCCATAGCAATATCTATGGGATCGCTTTTGATATTGGCTCAACAACTCTTGC
>MDTE01131886.1_pt1 | contig 20295 bp, 18 predicted proteins | sample 811231 | NCBI WGS metagenome assembly MDTE01 (sample SAMN05326651, study PRJNA326480) | marine metagenome | isolation source: seawater | place: Indian Ocean: Red Sea | collected 2010
TTCTTTACTAGCTAGTTTAGGTAATCCTTTAATATTTAACTTAATAATATAATTATTCTCGATTACATGAATAGCCTTCATTATTATATCTATGTAATTTTCAAAACTTGATTCATTAAACTTATCAAAATTATCCAAATCAGAATGATAATACTTATATGGCCATCTCATGAGCGAACTACATTTTACATTGACACCATGTACGTCAAATGCAATTTCATCGTTTCCAACTGCATCCCTAAAACCAACAACTTTAGTCTTCTTAATATAACTTAGTAGATGCGAGAAAACTCTGTCTATATAAGAATTCTCATTTAGACTTTTAGCAAAAACAAGCGGCCCTTTAATGCCAGATAGAGCTGTTACAAGTCCCTCCTTTATTTTTTTTTTTTTTACAAACTTGGAATAAAATACTGATCCGATTATTTCTATCGTTGATAAAGCTCTGTATGTTAATTTAGTTTTTTCTTTTTGACGAAGCCTTTTTATGATTTCATGGGCTGCAATACATCCCATTAATCCATCAGCACATTGAGCAGGATGATCAAAATGTCCAACCATCAATATTGAATCTTTTAATTTTCCGTGAACTGTATCTTCAAGCATTTCAAGTTCAGATTTTTTAAAACTAGTTTTTATTTCAACAGAGTATTCACATTTTTTTAAATTTTTTCTTTTGTTGTACGGAATTGAAAAGCCCCAAACAGCATTCCTAAAATTGTACATATTTCTAAAATAAAAAGGGTACGCATCCGGTAATAACGGATTAGAAAAAAGGTGCTTATTCAATTCATGTAATCTTACTTTTCCATGAAAACTTGGTGAGTATGAAAACAAGGATAGAAAACCATCTCTTTTATAATCAACAATCACTTGTCCGTCTTCATCTATCAGTCTTGCATAGTCGACTTCCCATTCAGGAGGTATCTCCCAATAATTATACTTTTCATATGAACTAAATCTGAGATATTTTGATTTAGGATAAAATTTTTTTAATATTTTATATGCTTTTCTTGTCTCTTCACCAATATGAACTCTATTCATAGGTGTTAATTTTTTAAGTAGATCTTTATAATTTTTCACAAAAACTCCAATAATTGTTGTATGAAATCACTTTAACTTGAATTATTTAAAATACTCCAAATTTTTATTGCCCTATCAAGTTCTGAAAAATTTTGATTTTGATTTGTATCATTTGCAATAGATGAAATTAATCTTGTCATTGAATCGATTCTATCATCAGGAAAATAATCTATTACTGATTTTTTTATTAATGTCTTATTATTTTTATTCACAAAGACAACTTGCTTGTTCTCAGGGTTAAAAGGAAAAGGAAAAGAAGAGTCTATAATACCTTTAGTCCCGCAAATTGTAATTGAATGTCCCAAATTTTTTGATGATACACATGACATTTCACAGCTAATAAATATTCCATTTTTAAGCTTCATTGAGAGGTTTGCTTCATTATAACTATCAATTATTTCTTTTTTTTCAATATCTAAATCATTCAATAAAAAAATTAGATAATCTACTACATGACATCCTCTATCAATGAGAATCGAGTTATTTTTTAATTTCCAAGCTCTGGTTTCTAAATTTCTTTTTGGAGTATTCCATTTGATATTTATTTCTTTAATTTTTCCAATAACTTTCTCATTCAGACAATTTTTTATAGTTTTAATCGAGGAGTCAAACCTAAATAGATAATTTATAAAAAAATGAATATTTTCTTTGTCTTTAATGTAGTTTTTTAAATTTATTAAATCGGCTTTTTTTGTTCCAACTGGTTTTTCACACAAGATTTTTTTTTTATTATCTAGGCACTTTTTTATAATTTCAATATGTAAATTTGGAGGTGTTGCTATACTCACAATGTCGATTGGACATTTGATGAACATTTCATCGATTGAATCAAATGTTTTACAATCTAAATTATATTTTCGAGAAAATTTATTTGATTTTTTAGATCCATTGTCAGCCAATGCTGTTATATTATAGAGTTTACAGTTATTGAATGCTTGTACGTGAATACTCCCCCCAAATCCCATTCCGATTATCGCAACATTTTCTTTTCTCATTCAATAATTGAAATTTCAGGTAGGGGGATAATTATTTTTGATTTAAGACCCTTTTTCCTCAAAATAGCAATAATTTCCTTTGAATAATGCCAACTTAACATTAGGCAATATTCAGGTTGAATGTCAAAAAGAATTTTTTCGTCAACAATAGGTATTTTCTCTCCAGGTAAAAACATACCCAATTTAAGGGAATTTGATTGTTCACAAATTGCAGTGATAGATTTGTTATCAATTTCAAAAAAATTAACTAATGTACTTGCCCTTCCAGGACAACCAATGGCATAAATATCATAACCTTTTTTTTTTTTTTCTGACAAAATTTTCTTTAATTCTTTTTTTAAATGTAAAATCTTAGAAGCAAACTTTTCATAAGTTGATATTAGATGAACTTTTTCTCTTATTTCTAAGGATTTCATTTTTTCTAATTTTTTTGAATTAGTATTTGTTTTTTGTGTAAAAACTCTGATTGACCCTCCATAGTTTTTAATTCTTTCAACGTCACTAATATGAAGATCATAATAACTAAAAAGTTTCTCTAGAGAATGGACACTGTAGTAACGCAAGTGTTCGTGATAAATTGAATCAAACTGATTTTTTTGTAAAATATCAACTAAATAATGTGATTCATTTACAAAGACTCCATTGTCATCTAGTAATATGTTAATACCCTCTATAAACGATTGAAGATTTGGAATATGTGCAAAAACATTCGTAGCAGTAATTACCTTTGCTGGTCCAAATTTATCTTTAATTGACATTGCCACTTTTTTATCGAAAAAACATTTAATTGTTTCAATTCCATTTTCTATAGCTAATTCAGCAATATTTGTTGCTTCTATTCCTAACACCTTAAATCCTCTTTTTTTAAACCCTTGAAGAAGTGTTCCATCGTTAGATCCGACATCAACACATAATGAGTTTTTTTCAAATTTAAATTTATCCACCACTGACTGAGAAGTTTTGTCTAGTTTATCAACAAGTGTTTTAGTAATTCCACTTCTGTATGGATAATCTTCAAAAAAAAGTAACTTTGGATCAACTACATAATCTATTTGCACATTAAAACAATTTTTACAGAATTGAAATTTAAGTGGAAATTTATTTTCAACCTTGCTTAAATCATCAGGCTTTACCAGTGAATCACAAGGTGCATGCTTACCTAAATCTAAAATATCATACAAATCAGATGAATGACATATCTGACATTTATAAATTTTTCCTACTTGAATATTATGAGATTGCATTATTCTGAAAATAATTGATTAAAAAAATATTTTAAAATAAGAAATTATTAGGAGTTCCTTCATTTTGAACTTTCCAATACGGAGTCATAGTTCATAGCAAAAATATCTGGAATGTCTTTTTTTAAAGTATACGGGTTTGTTTGAGGTTGATAATTAATCTGACAACGATCAATTCTTCCTACAAACGGAAAGTATTCTCTTAAAATGGCCGTTAATTGAACTTCTGATAAATGTAAGTTATGGAAAGGATTCGCCGGTTTTCTCTCAATTTCACTACTAAATATTACTACGCCTTTTTTGCTAAGAAGTTTTTTAATATCTTCAATTGTTTTTCTAACATTGATGCTGTGAGGAATTATATGAAATGTACAAATCAAATCAAACTTAGTATCAAATTTCTCGTAAATCAATTCTCCATTAATTTCACCTCTAATATCTTTCAACAATTTTTTATTTTCAAGAAACTCTCTACATACATCAGAAAGCTCAATCCCATAAATATTACAATCAAATTTTTTTTTAAGATATTTTGCAGAAGACCCAAACCAGTATCTTAGGATTAACGTATTTTTAATTTTTGGTTTAAGTTTATTAAAAAAATAATCCCATTTTTTTAGTCTATTTTTAAAAAAAATGTTATTGAAGTTTCTAACGTACTCCTCAGATTTATTGTTTTCAAGAAAGAACTTTTCTGTAGTGAGCTTATCTTTGCTTATTTTATTTAGTTTTCTAAGTTGTTTGATATTCAGTAGATTATAATCTTGAAAAGTCCCACAATTCATACAAATCCCATTCTTTTTCTTAAGAAATTTATCTTTTAAATCATTCGGTATTTTACTGGTATCAAAGTCTGGATAACAATTTTCCTCAACTAGTAATGCATTTTTTTTTTCACAAATCATACATTTTGCAGTGAAATATTTAGGGTTATAGATGAATTTTTTTATAAGTTTATTAAACATTTAAATATTCAAAAAAATAATCTAAAAAAGCATTTGCTGATTTTTTAAAACCATTTTCATCCATTTGCATTCCAATTTGTTCATTGTCACCAACAATAAACCCTTTTATAGAAGTCAATTCAACAGCTTTAAAAAAAAGTCTTATATCATTAATTGACGGTTTTTTAAAATTTTTTAAATACTTCTTAATTTTTTCATGATCGTCATTATAGTTAACATTGTAGACACCTGGAGCATGTTTCAAGTAAGACGATCCATAGCTAACTACAGGTTTACCGAGAAAAATTCCCTCCCATCCAGCTGTTCCAGTTATTGTCACTAAAAACTTACATTTTTTGATAATTTCGTATTGATCAAAATCAGATTTAACAAAAAATAAATTTTTATTATTTTTGAAATCCTCATAGAACGATAATGTTCTGCCAGTAGCTTTTTGTGTTGGGTGCTCCTTTACAACTAAACTATATTTGAGATATGAAGAAAGATGTAGTACTTCTTCTATAAAGTATTTTTGATCAGAATACATTTGGCCAAAAGGAGAGGTGGATGATTCTGGCTGATAATGTAAGGGTAAAAAAATAAAATCTGATTCTGGCAGGGACTGAACACAAAGTGAATTATAATAACTTCTAAGAAATTTAGTCTTTTTTATAAAACGAGACTGTATAATTCGTCTTTGTATATGAAAGTTGATCATCTTTTTATTAAAAATATTTTTAAGAATTTTTAATAAAAAAATTACAAAAGGATCAAGTCTTATATCTGGAAAACCAACATAGGAATGTTGTTTTTTATTGTAATATCTTGGTAACATTTTATTGGAAATCATTTTGTTAATATAGGCTTCACCATAAGTTGACAATTTAGTTTTTTTATTTATTTTTTTTAATTTTTTGTAAACTTTAATCAAATTATGCATATCACTGTGTAAATCAAAACGAGGTATTCGGAATCCATTATATTTATTTTGCTCCGTGAACAGTGTGGGAATTTTTTTAGTTTTACATATATAATAAGGAATAAAATCGTATATTATGTGTGGTGTTGAAAATGAAAAAAAACAGTTTATTTTTCGTTTTTTTATTAAAGTAAGCCATAAAGAAAGATGTTTTTTGTAAATCGATCTTCTCTCCTCATAACGTAAATTAATATCAATATTAGAAAAATCAAATATATTTTTTTCAATTTTTATTTTGTTGTTATTATAGATTTTACCTGGTTTTTCTCCTCTCATTAACATATCTAAAACAATAGACTCAAGTTCTAGATATTTCAGAATATCTGAATAAACTAAACGATCAATATTAAATTTATGGTTTTTATATTCTCCATATGCAAGTTCTTCTGCATTAAAAAAATCTAGTGAAAAGTTTAAATTCTGCTTTGGTTTTTTAACATCAATAAGAGTTAGATGATTAATTTTTTGTCTTTTAAGATAATCTATAATTAAATCAGAATATTGTTTATTATAATTAACTAATATTAAATTTGTTTTATTTTTTTGAACAAGCTTACTCGTATTCATTTACATCACCTTGATCGGATTTATTAAATTTTTTTGCATTTGGTCCTACCAAACATTTTTTAAGGCTAAAAGTTTCGTTTTCATTACCAAATGAATTACGAAGTATTTTAACAACCTCGTCATATTTTAGATTATACGAGAATCTACAATCAGATCTTTGACCATCAGCGCGTATAATATCATAAATTTGCGAAGCATTTATTTTTATTGTATCGTAATCCTCATCTCCAACAATTCTAATTAAGGTTCCATTTTTTTTTAATCTTTCCTTTCTTTTTCCAAAATTTGACGATCCAATTATCAATTCATTTTTATTAATTGAAATTCCTCTAACAAATTGAGCATTATATTTTTTAAAAATACTTTTAAACTTTTTTTTTTTCTCTTCTAGGATTATCCCATACTCTAAATTATCCCATGCTGAAAAAGAATCAGAAAAAAAAAATTTTTTTTTATGAATTAAACAGTCATGTATACCAAAGTTTTTGTATAAAAAAATTTTAATTTTTCCTTTACCAACCAAACCAATAACTCCTTTTTTATTAGCTTTAAATGCAGTAAATAATAAATAATCATTAGCTGCTAATATTGAATTTATATGATTGTGGTCAGTATCTATCGGATGGCCATAAGAACACAAAAATGGACAAATATTTGCGATCCATTTTCCTGTTTTACTGCAAACCTTAGTAATGGAGTTTTTTGCTGTATTAGCTATCCAAATATTACTTTTATTATAACTAATTTGATGAATTCTTGAGGCTTCATTATTTATACCAATTGAGTAAATAGTTTCCCATTTGGTAAAACTATTTTTTAGAATATGTTTCAGATTTGACTTTAAAATTAAAGTATAGTTATTTCTCCAACTTGATATAAAGAGTTGGTCACTTTTCTTATTTATTGCAATCCCAAAGCATGGTAGATCAGAAATTTTTTGAATATAATCTCCTTTTAGTCTAAATATACCGTTATCTGTCGTAACTAGATAATCTCCAAGAATATTAGGAATAGGGGTAGACTTTTTAAATGAGATTCTTTTTTTTATCTCAAATAGTTGTCCTTCAAAAAGGTTTTTTATGTCTTGTTTAAACAACATTTATAAAATAATTTTGGTTATCTACCATTTAATTCTAGAACTTCTTTCTAATATTCTGTCATAAGCTAGAAGAAAAGCTTTTTTGTGTTTTTTTAAGGAGTTATGCCTATAAACCACAAATATGGCTCTTGATTCCGTATATGTGTCAAATGTAAAATCTGGAACCATATAAAATTTAAAACCATTAACTTTTGCATGATAATGATATGGATGACACCAATTTAATTTATTTTTAAGAAGAATACTTTTGGATGTTCTAATTGATTCAGCAGAATAAATATCTGAAATAACCATAGTTTTTACTTTTGTTTTTTTGAGAACATTAAAAAATTTTTTAATTCCCTCAGGTTGAATATTTGACATAACTTGAACAGCACTTAACATTTCAACTCCCATAAAGTTTTTCTCTGAACAACTTTCAATATTTACTCTTCTTAATTGAATATCCTTCAAAAAAGAATTACTTATTTTTGTTTTAAGGATATTTAAAAATTTTTCTGAAAAGTCTGAACCAATTAATCTGCCTTTAAATCCAAATATTTTTAAGGCTTGTATTTCCCCTAGATACCAACTACCAAGTTGCATAAAACTTTTTGGCCTTGTTTCATTTGCTAAAGAAACAATTAGATCATTCACAATTTTTCTGTTTGTTTCAATATTTTTTTTAAAATAATCTTTGTTTGAATAATCAAGGTTATTTATAACTAATTTTTTTGTTTTTAGGTTATGTAGATGCATTATTTTGTTCACTCTTTTTTGATATGATGAATTTAAAAAAGATTCGTTTTCATAATTGTTTAATGAATTTAGAGAGTTGAAAATATCTGTAAAAAATTGATAGTTTTTTAATTTTCTAAAAAAATATTTAATGATTAATTTCATTTCGAAAAAAAATTTTTATTTTACTAATTATGAATTCAACATCCTTTTTTTTTAAATCAAGATGTAAGGGGAGTGTTATGGCCCTTCTTGCATAATCTTCAGAAATTGGAAACATTTTTTTTTTAAATCCTAGTTTTTGATAGAAGGGATTTAAATGGATAGGCATATAATGAACCTGAAGAAAGATTTTATTTTTCTTCATAAAATTATAAAAATCTAACTTTTGTTTCTGACTTCTCAAAATAATTGTATATAGATGCCAACTAGAATTATAATTATTAAAGAATGTTGGCAACTTGATTTGTTTTATTTCTTGTAATGATTTCTCATAATTTGATGCCAATTTTTTTCTGAATTCTAAAAATAATTTCATTTTTGTAAGTTGCGAAACACCCAGTGTTGCTTGAATCTCATTCATTCTATAATTTAAACCAAGATAAATTTGAGGTTTATACCATGGCATCCTATTTGAAAAGTATTTTCTATCTATTCCGTGATCTCTAAGCATTTTTATTTTTTGTGCTAAACTCTTATTGTTAGTCGTTACAATGCCACCCTCTGCAGTGGTGAACATCTTCACCGGATGAAAGCTAAAAACACATGCATCGGACCACTTACAAGATCCTGTTCTCTCATTATTAAAAGATGAACCAAACGCATGAGATGCATCTTCAATAACTTTAAATTTATATTTTTTTTTTAGGTAATAAATCCTTTTCATATCACAAGGTAAGCCAGCAAAATGAACGGGTATCAACAGATCTAGATTCTTTTTTTTTAACTTACACTCTAACTTTTCTATTGAAATATTCCTAGTCTCAATGTCTATATCAACAAAATCTATAGATGAGCCGCATAGAATTGAACTGTTAGACGATGCTACAAATGAATTTGGAGAAGTCCATGTTAAAGATTTATTATTTATACCCATTGCCAAATTTGCTAAGTGTAACCCAGCAGTAGCATTAGAAACTGCAACTGCATATTTACATCCGCAATAATTTTTAATTTTTCTCTCAAACTCTTTTATTTTGGAACCACCAGTCAAAAAATCAGAATGCATTACTTTTTCCACAGCCTTATAATCAGACTCATAAAGCTTATGTTTCCCATAAAATATTCTTTTCATTTTATTATTTTTTGTATTTCTTTAGGTGTTAAAAAAATATTGTTATCTGATGAATACTGAAAATCATTAATCATAAATTTTCCTTTTTCATTATCTATATTTTTAAAATTTCTAGTTTGTGTAAGGTTAATTGTTGGTTCAACAAGAAAAAAATTTTTAAATTCAATAAGTTTTTGAGAATTAAAATTATTACATAGACTTTCATGAATTTTTTCTCCTGGTCTAATTCCAACTAAATTATAGTTTTTTTTTCCTAACAAAGCCTCTATTAGGTCGATAATTCTCATTGAAGGAATTTTTGGGACAAAAGTCTCTCCTCCCAGCATATTCCTTAGTGCAAATATTACAAATTCTACACCTTGCTCCAATGTTATAGAAAATCTTGTCATTTTTAAATCAGTGATTGGTAAACTTTTTTTTCCATTTTTAATTAATTCTTTAAAGAGTGGTAAGACTGACCCTTTTGAACCTATAACATTTCCATACCGTACAGTAGAAAATGTTTTTTTTAGTCCACCAGTTATATTGTTTGCAGCTGTTAGAAGCTTGTCACCAGCTAATTTTGTTGCACCATATAAATTTATAGGATCAACAGCCTTATCAGTGGAAACACCCAATACTCTTTTGACATTATTTTGAATACTTGCCTCGATTACGTTTTGAACACCATAAATATTTGTTTTTATGCATTCAACTGGATTATATTCAGAAATTGGCACATGTTTCATTGCTGCAGCATTAATTACATAATCAACATCTCTAAATGCTAATGATAATCTTGATTTATCTCTTACGTCACCAACAAAAAACCTTAACTTTGGATTAAAATTAAAAAATTTTTCCATATCAAAATGTTTTTGTTCATCCCTAGAATATAAAATAATCTTTTTTAATTTATTTATTTTTAACAGTCTCTTTGCCATTGCATAGCCAAAGGAACCTGTTCCTCCTGTGATTAAAACTGTTTTGTTATAAAAAAATTTATTTTCTTTTAAATTATAGCTCATTAAACTTAAATATTTGGTTAAGTTATTTTTTTTTTATTCAGTTTGCAATAAAATTACAAAAAAATTTACAAAAACATACTTTAGTTTTTTTATTTTGCATTAATAGAAAACCATTGTTTTGAGTTACAAATTAGTAGTTTCATTTAATCTATCAATTTTCTGACAACTTCAAAGGCCTCAGCAAGGTTAAAACCCACTTGACTACCTCTCAATTTAGCTAGGTTTTTAATTCCTTCTTTAGATCTACTGTGAGGAGATTTTCTTATTTCAGTAGAGTAAGCATCGAGTGCATTTGACTTTAATTTCCAAAAATTAGAAATATTAACAAATAAATTAGGATTAAAGGAACCCGTAACCGACGTTGCACCATAGTCAGTAGCTGATGCAACTTCAAATAATCGTATTTCCTTACAAATCTCCATAGGCTGCGGTCTAAATGCTGTCAATACTGCATGAGTTACAACCCGATGATCAACATTTAGGTCAGCGCAACTATGTGTATAAACTAGAGTAGGTTTGTATTTTTTTTTTGATTCTTCTATGGCTTTCACAATATCAAGCATAGAATATGAATCCATTAAATTATCCTTAAAATTAAAGCACTGCCCCCATTTAAACCCCAATATTTCACTTGCCTGATCAGCTGCTTTTTTTCTAACGATCACATCATCTTTGTTTACATTAGATCGTGCACTGACACCATCAGTCATAGATATAACATAGACTTTATCACCTTTTTCTGTATGCTTAAAAATAGTTCCACCCATTGAAATAGATTCATCATCTGGATGCGCAACTACAACTAGTACAATCTCCTTCATTTTAATGATACCGACGGCGTTTAATAATTCAAAAATCCAAGTTTAATTTAATTTCCTTCAAAAAAGAATTTCCTGCTGGTTCAATGCTATAATATTTCTTAAATGTTTCAAAACTCTCCTGCCTAATTTTCTTACAAGTAGAGGGGTTATTCACTGCGAATTCTATTTTTGAAACTAATTCAACAGAATTTTTACCTAATAAAGCTGTTTTCATATTAATTAAAAAAGGATTTCCCATCTGAGTACTGTTATGAGCTATTATTAAACACTTCGATGACATTGCTGTAATTATTCTACACCTATTTCCAACTGGAACAACTCCTGGAAAAATCAAACAAGTAGACTTTGATAGTATATTTTTGAGATTTTTAACAAAACCTAATATCTCAAACTCTTTATTTTTAAAAACACTATGACTTAAAAGTGGGCTTTTGTTGCCAGCTATTTTTATAGAAAAATTTCCCTTTCCGAATTTTTTAATTAATAATGGATAAATTTCATTGCCTAAAATTCTTAATGAGGATTTTGAACCAAGACCATACAAATTACCAAAGAATAAAATATTAAGCTTTTTTGATAAGTTAATCACCCCTCCCTCTTCATCCCAAGGGTAAGGAAGAAATTTAGATTTTAGACCTAGTTTGAGTAGTTTGCTCTCTGAGGACTTTGAAGAGACAATGATTTTTGTAAAACATTTCAAACAATTCTTATAAATATTCCTTAATAAATAGTTTTGGTAAATTATAAAAAAAATACTCCTCAACTTTTTCCAATCGTCCATAAGATCATAGAGATAATTATAAAAATTAGTTTCATACATAAGATCTCCCAACCAAACATATTTTTTTATAGATTTAATTTTTGAAACCTGTACTGCGGCTACTATGTCAAAAGCAATAAGATTTTTTATTTTTTTTTTCTTAAGAAGTTCTTCAATTTTTTTTTGGTAATTTAAATTTTGAATTATTGATAATCTATTAGGCACTATAGAAGTTTTATATTTAAAAATTTTTACATCTAAATTTTTGGAATTAAAGGAATTAATCACAATTTTTTTATTTGCTAAATCATCAAAGCACACATACAAAACTTTGAACCCTTTTTCTAAAAAATAATTTATGTAGTGGAAATATATCTTTAAACTTGCACCTTTATCCTTAAGAGCAGACCTATTTGAAATAATGCACAAATCGTATTTTTTATTCATCAATATAAGATAGTAAGCTTAAGATTTTAATTCACATATTTTAAAATATATTTTTTAGAATTTTCATAAAGCCTAAAACAAACACTTGTATTATAATCCTTAATTTTTGTGTGGCTAAATAATAAATCACAACCTATTTTTATTTATTAAATTACTCTTTTCAAAATGTTGATGTATCTAGGCGTTTTTTTTATAGAATAAAAAACAAATTTTTTCCCATAGCTACCGCAGTCTACAAAGTGTAGAATAAAGAACAAATAAATCAGAAAGTCAATATTAAACTGATGCTTCAAGATGTCTTGTTGCCACAGTTGCCTTAACCTTTTGATTTAAAAAATTTATAAAAACAAAAGATCTTTTTTTATCGATCTGTTCTTCAAAAACTGCATCCAAACTAATTTGATTATTCTTTAAAAACTTTACTTTTTCACCTTTCATATATTTTTTGTCGTTTGCAAATCCATTAATGTCACATCTCCTTTTAATACTTTCAACTACATCAGAGGGCAAAAAACAAAGATAATCACTAAATTTTAGAATTCTCAAAACACCAAAAGTACTCTTAATTTTACTCCAATTCTGATTTGAATTTATTGAAACAAAAATATAACCAGGAAACAGTGGTTTAATGGTATTAATGAATTTATTAAATCTCGATATTTTTTTATTTAATTTAGGAAAAAACACATTATACCCTTGTCCTTTAAGATTTAAAGTAGCTTTATTCTCACAATTAGATTTTGTTTGTACTACTATCCATTTCATAGCTTTACTCAATTAATGACTTTTTGGGTGGCTTTATCGTTCATGATATGAACATAGTATATTTTCATATCATGAACGTCAAGTTTTATTTTATCTTATAACTATCTAAATATTTATTAAGTGATTCTTTATTTTGAAACTTTTTTAGGGAATGACTAAAAGAGTTTTCTTGTAAAACTAGCTAATTTTTGCAACCAATCATTTTCTCAAGAAAGCATTGAAAGTCTTTAAAGTCATTTAATTTTACAAGATTTCCATTCTTATTAAAAAAATCTTTATTTCCTCCTACATCAAAAGCTATTTTTTATCCTGGATTTTAGTTTATTCATAAATTTAATTTACCTATAATTTGACTTTTTTCAATTTTTATTAGTTGATCACAAGCCTCACTAAAGGAAAGAAGGTTGATTTTTTTTTTATTTTTAATTTTTTTTATAAATTCTTTTGCCATTAAATCATAAGGTGCATTTATATCTAAATCCTTACTGAAGTATATGGTTGAAAATTTAGAATCTCCCTTTTTACAAAATTTTACTTTACATTTTTCAGGTTTCTTTCCTAAACTTTCCCAAATTAAAGTACCTTTTTCTCCAACAACTTCACAACCTCTTTTTTTAATTGGTCTAAGATAATCTAAATGCAGTTCACTAATTATTTTTTCATTATGCTGTATAACCATTGTTGCAAAATCCTCTACGTCAATTTCTAAACTAGATAATTTTTTTTTAAATAAGCTAATTTTTTTTATCTCACCAAATAAATTTGATAAGTAATCAATCTCGTGAATACAATCAAGTACTATCCCTCCACCTAGTTTTTTATTTGCACTATAAACCTTTCTATAGTCAACTTTAGGTCTCATATTTGGTAACCAATTTCCAAAATGCGATCTGACAAAAAAAATTTTGCCAATTCTACTAATATTTTTTTTTAAGGTTAAAATTCCTTTATGAAATCTCATATTACTAACTACTGAAATTTTTTTTAAATCAATATTTCTATTTTCCTTAAACCTCTTTACCAGAGAAAATTTATGAATTAACGGTTTTTCAATTAATATTTGAGTATTTATCCCAAAAAATTTTTTTGCTACATCAAAGTGCGTATGTGTTGGTGTGCAGATAATTATACCGTCTGGATTCCATTTCAAGGCATCTTTTATGCTCTGTAAAAAAAAACTTTCTGTTTTCTTTGGCTGAGACTCAAACACTTTAACTTCTGAATATTTTTTAAAATTTAAAAAATGTCTTTGTCCAATTGATCCGAAACCTACAATTAAAATTTTCATTATTCTATTTTTTTATAAAAGAAATTTGCCAACTCAAAGTCTTCATAATAATCAATATCGATAGACTTTTTAAAATCCATCTTATATCCAATAATTTTTTTTCCATTCAACGACCTATATTTCTTTAAAGCATTAATTTTAATTGCATATGTACTTCCATTATCAACATAAAATTGACCCATCTTCTGTGATGATTTATTAATTAACTTTGGCCAAACAGGATAAAAGAAATCCTTCTTTTTTTCTTTAAGTGATTGCCAAGGTGGATAAGGCATTTTTGTAATTGCCATTACATAATCTCCTTTTTCTTTTTTAATTAATTTCATTACAGATCTAATATCTAAATAATCCCTTAAAGGAGATGTAGGAAACAAACAACAAACTACATCATATTTTTCTTTATTTTTTTCATAATAATCAATACAATTTAATAATACATCCGCGACTTTTGCTTTGTCACCTGATAATCTTTTTGGTCTATGGTGAATCTCTGCTCCATATTTTTTTGAAATATTTTTTATTTCTTCATCTTCACTTGACACAACTACCCTATGAAATGAATTTGATTTTATAGCTGCTTGAATAGTGTATGAAATTATTGGTCGATTCTTAAATAAATAAATATTTTTTCTTGGAAACCTCTTTGACCCACCTCTTGCTGGAATGATCGCAATACATCTCATACAATTATATCATCACTTTTTAGCACATTTCCTCTTTTAAGATTTCTTTTTAGCTTGCCTTTCATTTTTAAAATTTCATATTCCTCGGGGGAGATTCCAATTCCGGGTCTACTAAAAATTACATCTATTTTTTTTAAACCCGTATTTTTACTCTCATTATTTTTTAAGTAGGGACTTCTTCTAATCATTGTTCTATTTTTCTCATCTTTTGAAGATAGGATTTTCACAGGTGCTCCAAAAGCCTTTTCTAAGTCACGAACTTTTTGAACAAAAATTCCTGCCTCTTCTTTTTCTAATGACATAATGTGCTCAACACTTGGCGTTGTTTTATCCTTTGTAATTGTTTTTTCTAGTAAATTTGCACCAAAGCAAACAGCAGCAATATCCATATCATATCCTGGTGAATGATCTGAAAAAGCAATTGGGAAGTTAAAAAGTTGTTTCAAACTTTTTATAATCCTTAAATTTACAGCATCTAATTTTGCTGGATATCCTGTAGGACAGTGATGAACAATCAATTTTTTATTACCTGTTTCGTATACAATTCTTGCTGCTTTTTCAATCTCACCAATTGTTGAGTTACCTGTATCAAGCTGAATAGATAGACCAGTTTTAGCTGCTTGTTTTATAAGCTCTAAATAATTTACATCAGCAGAAGCAATTTTTATGGACTCACAGCCTATATCTTTTACAAACTTAATTTCATCTTCATAGGCAATTGTTGCAAAAAAAGAAATATTTAATGAATCACTATATTTTTTTAATTCAGACCACTCACTCATCTTCAGACTTCTTCTTTTTAAAATTTCATATAAATTCTCTTTTTTAGAAATAATCTCATTGGTTTTTTTATTTAATAGATATTCATATTCAAAAGTTTGCCTTTTATCCGCCATAAGTCTTTCTGGATCAAGAATTTGAAATTTTATTGCATCAGCACCCGAATCAGCAGCCATTTTAATTAATTGTTTCGCTGAATCAAAGCTATTATGAGTAGGACCAGCCTCAAAGGTAATAAAGGTTGGAAAGCCATCACCAATATATTTATTACCAATTTTTATTTTCGAATCAAATAACATAAAGACTACAATAATAGATTTTTATTTGGATAACCATACTCTTTTACAAACTTTTGCCAAGCAACCTTATATTTAGACATTTTTTTCCTATTATAAATTTTTTTTTAAATTAAATTATTTTTCCTAAATATTTATTATCAACCTTTGTCTTAATTTTTTGTTTTAAAAATTCTAAAAAAACGAAGGACCTTTTTGTATCAATGTGTTCTTCAAAAATAGCATCAAGTCCTATATTTTTATATTTATCGATTAAAACTTTTTCTCCTCGTTTAAAATGATGATCAGAAAATAATTGTTTATTATCACATTTTTTTTTATATTATCCAAAATTTCTAACGGAATAAAGTATGGTTTCTCATTAAACTGAAGAATTTTTAATACACCACATGTATAATTTATTTTAAGCCAATCCTCATTTTTTTTAATATCAACAAAAATATACCCTGGAAAGAGTGGTTTTGTTAAATTTTAAAATCTATTATAAACAATTTTCTTTTTTTTTATTTTTGGAAAGAGAACTGAGAACCCCTGTTTTTTTATATTTATAGTAGCCTTACTTTCAAAGTTACTTTTTGTATTTACAAAAATCCAGTTCATAAATTTAGAAAATTTGGAATTTGAATATTAAATTTCTTTTTTATTTCATTTAAAACATCATTTGTCGTTTTCGACTCAGATAAAATGAATATTGTATTTTTTTTATTAAATTTCTTGTTTAATTTCTTAAGAATCTTGTAACCACAAAACGTTTTCTGTGTTGCTTTATTATCATAAATAAAGTTTATTTTAACATCCTGATAATTTGAAGCTAAAATTGCTATTTCCGCTAATTCACCTGTGCCAGCAAGAATTATATTTTTATAGCCTAATTTTTTTAGTTTTATAAATTCATTTTCATAGTCATCTTTAGCTCGTTTATAAAAATCTAAGGAACTTTTTAGGAATTGTTTTGTTAAATTTGCTTTTTCTATCAAACCTTTTGGTGTTATATAATAAAAGTATCTCTGCATTGGGGCTTGAGATAGTTTTAGAAAGCCCTTTTTAACTAATTTTTTAATTAAAGCATTTGAAAAACCTAACGCTACATTTAAATCCTTAGATATTGATCTCTGGGATACCTTTTCGTTTTTTTGTATATTTGATAAAAGTTTAAGTTCTAATTCTACATTCTTATTTTTTCTGAAAATCATAATAAGATTATATCGTTCACGAAATGAACGTCAATTTTTTAAAAGATTATTATAATTAGATATATATTTTTCTAATGATTTAACATTATTAAATCTTTCTTCGCAAATTTTTAATGAGTTCTTACTGAAATATTTTAATTCTTTATGATTAATTAAATACTCTATTTTTTTTCTAAAATTTTGATAATCATAATTTTCAATTAAATAACCATTATTATTAAAAAACTTTTTGTTTCCTCCAACATTAAAAGCAATAATTGGAAGACCATATGAAATAGATTCAAGCAAAAAATTTGATGATCCTTCTTCTGAAGAAGTACTAATTGCGAAATCTACAGAACTGTAAAAAGATCTTAAATTCTTTTTTTCACCTAATACCTTTATTTTTTTTTCTAAATTAAAATTTTTAATCTGCCTTTGTATTTTTTTTTTAAGACCATTTCTGTCTGATCCAATCAACAATAATTGCCATTTTTTCTTAACTTTAATTCTTGAACACATTAGTATTAGTTTCTCATGAGATTTATATTGGATAAAATTTGCTACATATAAAAACCTCACAGTATGATTAGTTCTAGTAAAATCTGGTACCTTAACTCTTGAAACAAAGTTTTCTATTACCCTAACTTTATCTTTTTCTACCTTTTCACATTCAATAAGCTGGTTTTTACTCGCCTCACTATTAGTCAAAATTAGGTTCATTTTTTTGTGCAATATTCTTTCAACAAACAGAGAAATATAATAATACTTTTTATGATAATTATTTAGTGATCTCCTGCTCATAATTTTTTTTTTTTTGGAAAAAAAAGTGAAAATACCCCCCAAAATATAAGATTTAGGTAGAAAAAAATGATAAATATTTGTCCTATTGAAGATTAAAAAAAAAATAAACTTAATTATTCCAAAGCTTTTTCCACCAATGTATATTTTTATTTTTTGTTTTTTAAAGTCCTCTAACATATTTCCATTTTCAAAAGAAAATAGAGTTAAATCATAGATTTTCTTTACCTTTTTAATTAGATTTAAAATTTGTATCTCTGTACCACCCCGATTGAGCTCATTAGTAATTATTGTTATTTTTTTTTTATTCATTTCGATAAGTATTTATTTGTAATTATACCATCCGATAAAAAGTCATAACGAAAAAATTTAGTTTTTTTCCCATCTATCGTACCAAAGTTGAAAGATAAGAAAATTCCATAACACAAATTGCCAATTTCTTTTCATTGACTTATGTTCTTCCCATAATTTTCTATAAAAACTGACTTTGAAAATTTGTTGACGTTCAACTTTTTTCGAATGAAGAAAATGATCTATTAATTCAGAAAAATTTTTAATTAATAATTTATTTAAAGGCACTCCAAAACCCATTTTTGGTCTATTAACTAAATGATTTGGTAAATATTTTCCCAATATCTTTTTTAAGATTATTTTTCCATTAGAGTTTATTACTGTATCTTCTTTTTTTAAATTAAAAGCATGATTAATAACTTCATTATCTAAAAAGGGGACTCTAACCTCTAATGAATAATTCATTGAAGCTCTATCTACTTTTGTTAAAATATCATCGGGTAGATAAGTTAAAAAATCTAAAATCTGCATTCTTTTTGTACTATCATTAATTAGCTCTTCAAATTTTGAGTCAAAGTATCTAATTTTGTTTTCCTCTGTGCTAAAAAGAATCTCTGAAAAATTATCATAATTACTAATAATTCTTTGGTGAAACGATGTCTCTGCATTTTTATCTAATAGCTTAGAAAACTTGAGTAATTTATCTCCAAACTGCATACCTCCTAACTGGTTAGGTAAGAAAATTCCAAGTGTATTCCAAAACTTTAATGGAAAAATATTTATTATTTTTTTTAATGAGTCTTTTACAAGTCGTGATCTATTAAAAATTAGATTATTATATTTTTCCGCTAAAAAATATCTGTAATAGCCACCAAATAATTCATCACCTCCGTCACCTGATAATGCTACTGTTACTTTTTCTTTTGTAATCTGACTAAGTAGAGACGTAGGGAGTTGAGATGAATCAGCAAAAGGTTCATCATACATATCTGGCATTTTTTTTATCAGTGCCGAAAGAGAATCATAATTAAAATAGACTTCATTGTGATTTGTTCCAATTATTCTTGAAATTTCCTTGGCATATTTAGCCTCATCAAATTCATTTTCTTCAAATCCAATTGTAAATGAATTTATCTTTTTGGATGAATTTTTTTGCGCCAATGCAGTTATTAAAGAACTATCAACCCCTCCTGATAAAAATACTCCTAGGGGAACATCAGAAATCATTTGACTTTTGACTGAATTTTCGAGAATTTTATGAGTATCAAATGGATTACTAAAACTTTTTGATTGTAAATTATTATAATTAATATTGAAAAATTTTTTTATAGAAACTTCTTTTTTTAAATTCACCTCGAATACACTACCAGGATTTAATTTTATAACGTTTTTATAAATAGAGAATGGAGAAGGAATATAATTAAGTCTAACATAATTTACAATAGATTTTTTGTCTAAATTAAATGAAAGCCAAGGAAGAACTTTCAATGCTTTAATCTCTGATGCAAAAGCTAAATTCAATTTATCCCAATAAATATAAACAGGTTTTACTCCAACTCTGTCTCTTGCAATAAATAATTTTTTTTTTTTCTTATCCCAGACAGCAAAACAGAAGATACCATTTAGTATTGATAAAGATTGATTCACACCTTTTTTTGAAATTAATTCTAATAAAATCTCAGTGTCAGAAGATGTTTTTATTTTTTTAGGGTTAATGTTCAATGAATCTTTAATTTCATTAAAATTATAAATTTCACCATTATATACAATTACATATCTATGGTTTGAACATATCATTGGTTGATTAGCTTTCTCTGATAAATCTAAAATTGACAACCTTCTATGAGACAAGGAAATATTAGATTTAGGTTCTGACCAAACACCAAATGAATCAGGACCTCTTTTTATTAATCTTTTGGCCATTAAAATTGAAAAACTATCAAGTTTTTCCTTAGATAATTTTTCCGAAAAACTTAGAAATCCAGATATACCACACATTAATTATTACAATCTGCTGCTAAATATATTTTTTTTAAAGAATACGGGGATTTGAATTAATTAACAAGGTTTTTGTTTAACTTTATCATTAAGGATAAACTAACAATAATATTCTTCCAATACTTAATCAGTTTGATATGATCTAGTTTATTCATATGGTTAACTTTAGAAATAATTAGAAAAACTAGAAGATGAAGAATTATTTAATTTGTTCCTCAAAAAATTGGTTTTCAAACAAATTTCCATATAAATCTTTTAAAAATAAAA
>MDTE01172519.1_pt1 | contig 20292 bp, 15 predicted proteins | sample 811231 | NCBI WGS metagenome assembly MDTE01 (sample SAMN05326651, study PRJNA326480) | marine metagenome | isolation source: seawater | place: Indian Ocean: Red Sea | collected 2010
CGCTTTGATCAGCAATCTCATGCCGGTAATATTTTCACCATTCCAAGGATCGAAAGGTGTCAATAATTCAAGTCGTTCTGATTCCGGATTGACTTTTACCTCAATGGAAGAACCATCCTCCGCCGGAGGTTGATAGCCTAAATCTTCCACCGCAAACCCGTTTTGGGGCAGGTCATGTCCCGTAGGCGCTTCTAACAAAACCGGTTCGCCTGCTTCATTCACTAAGGTATCCTTGGCTGGATCAAAGGTTAAATCACCTGCAATGGCCAGGGCTGTCACCAATTCGGGTGAAGCCACAAATGCATGGGTATTAGGATTACCATCGGCACGTTTGGCAAAATTCCGGTTAAAAGAATGGACAATGGTATTTTTTTCTTCTTTTTCAGCGCCGGCCCGTGCCCACTGCCCAATGCAAGGTCCGCAGGCATTTGCAAAAACATCAGCGCCCAATTGTTCAAAAATATCAATATACCCATCTCGTTCTATGGTGTACCGAACCTGTTCCGAACCGGGAGTGATGGTGAATTTGGCTTTTGTCTTAAGTCCTTTATCCACGGCCTGTTTTGCGATGGATGCCGCCCGGGAAATATCTTCGTAAGAAGAATTGGTACAGGAGCCGATCAATCCCACTTCAATTTTCGTTGGCCATTCATGTTCTGCCGCTGCTGATTCCATTTGTGAAACCGGTGTTGCTTTGTCCGGAGTAAAAGGTCCGTTCAAATGAGGTTCCAATTCCGATAAATTAATTTCAATAACTTGATCATAATATAAATCAGGATTTGCTAAAACTTCTTTGTCAGCACGCAAATGTTCCCGTACAGAATCAGCAAGATCGGCTACCTCGCTACGGCCCGTTGCCCGGAGATATTTTGCCATTTGATCGCCATAGCCAAAGATAGATGTAGTTGCACCAATCTCAGCGCCCATATTACAAATGGTTCCTTTACCGGTGCAGGATAACCTATCTGCCCCCGGGCCAAAATATTCAACAATTGCGCCCGTTCCACCGTCCACAGTGAGAATACCTGCAACTTTCAGAATCACATCCTTGGCTGAGGTCCAGCCGCTCAATTCACCGATGAGCTTCACACCAATTAATTTAGGGAATTTCAGTTCCCAGGGCATGCCCGCCATCACATCTACAGCATCAGCGCCACCGACTCCAATGGCCACCATACCCAATCCGCCGGCATTGACTGTATGGCTATCGGTCCCAATCATCATACCGCCCGGAAAAGCATAATTTTCCAATACAACTTGGTGAATAATTCCAGCACCGGGTTTCCAAAAACCAATCCCATATTTATCGGATACAGATTCCAAAAAATCGTAAACTTCTCCATTGTTATCCATTGCTTGGGCTAAATCTATTCTTGCACTTTCCTTGGCTTGAATCAAATGATCACAATGAACGGTAGAGGGAACAGCGACTTGTTTTTTCCCGGCCATCATGAATTGGAGCAAAGCCATTTGTGCTGTGGCATCCTGCATAGCCACCCTATCAGGTGCAAATTCAGCATAGGACTCACCCCGGACAAATGCTTCGGGTGGGATTCCCTCAAACAGATGGGAATACAGCACTTTTTCTGCCAGTGTCATGGGATGTTTCAAGACAGCGCGAGCCGCATTGATCTGATCCGCCATTCGGGCGTAAACGCCTCTGATCATTTTCAGGTCAAACATGAATAAATTTTCTCCAAGTTCGGGTTAAGGTTTGCAGGAACAAAAACGGGAAAAACCGTTATAAATCAAGATTCGAATTTACTTGAGATTACCCATACTTTCCAATGCAGTTGATAGAACCTATCCGTAATTTTCATGTGATGGTTTACCATTTCACATACCTTTTTCTTTTATCCGGTATTTTGTTTGCATCCGTTACCAAGACAGTTCTGAAGGATGATACCAATCAATTGGTAATGTTAATTACACTTGATGCAGAAACAGAGACAGACTTACGGCCCACCTCTCTAATGGTTGGTTTGCCCTCTGCAAAATTGCCCAAAACACAAATCCAATTTTTAAATAAAACAAAATTGCCCTTTACATCACAACAGGAACAACAGGGTAGTTTTGAATGGATTAACCAACAAAAACTGCAAAACTTGGAAACAGCTACGCTCCATGTGTCTCCCTTAGCCGACCAAGATGAATATTATCAAACAATACGATTAACCCTAGAATTTGAGAAATCAGATACGCGTTTTAGACTTCCCACAAAAACGGAATCTACTCTTTTAGAACACCGGATTATCAATTGGGTAACAGCTCGGAATTGGATTCAAAAAAAGGAAAGGCAACTACCAAAGATAACCTCTTATCCGGACGGACAGTGGATTCAGTTTTATCTCAGTGAGGATGGGATGACATCCATTTCTTATACATCCCTCTCATCCATCCTTGAATCAATGTCAGACGTTGATCCGCGATCCTTTTCAATTTATATGAGTCAAGAATTCGGTCGAGCCAGAACACAAGCCACAAACCAAGATATGGCTGAGAATTTAGTTGAAATTGGAATTTTGATTGAGGGTGAAGAGGATGGTTCCTTTGATTCCGGTGACCGCATTATTTTTTACGGGCGCGGCCCTTCCGGTTTCGATATTGAGGGCGATGACTTGGATTGGCACCAAAATATATATTATACAAACAATTCCTGCTGGCTCTTTATCCCTGAAGATTCCAGCTTGAGAGGAAAAAGAATACTCTCAGCTTCTCAACCATCATCCGTCACTCTTACTTTGGATTACGGTATGACAGCGGTCCATGAAGAATTGGACTTGGTAAACTTGAAGGGCGAAGGGACCGTTTGGCTCAGCAGTTCCATTGCTTCGGGAGGGTCTCATGCGATTGTGGTTGATTTGCCTGATCCAAAGCCCGGCGTGGACATGAAAGTGCAAGCCCGGATATATGGAAATTCCACACCGGATAACGCTGATGCAACCCACAAAATTTCCTTACATTATGAAAGCTTGAACGGTACTACCATTGGAAATATTACCACTTGGGGTTTTTCGACAAAACGGGACATTATTGATACCTCACCTGATATCACCTTAAACAATGGCTCTAATGTATTTTATATTAAAAATATTTCAAGCGACACCAAATCTCTGCCATATTTAGATTTTTTTGAACTTCATTACGGCAGAGAACTTTCATTTACAGATTCTTATAAATTCATTTCTCCCATTACCGGACAAGATATTCGTTTTTCATTTTCAGGGACAAAAAGCAACTCTCATTATTTATGGGACATAACAGATTTGGGAAATCCCGAATCCGTACTATTTACTAATTCTCAATTTATAGATGTTTCGGTTCCCAGTGGTTCATCCCGACATTTCATATTATTTGATGCGGATGCTGTTCCCTCAGTTACAGACTTAATATTGAAAGAATCGCAGGAATTTTTCACTTTGAGACAAACAGGAATCCAAGCCGAGTATATTGTATTGGGACCTGAAGCATTCCGAGAGGAAGCTCAAGAGTTGGTTAATTTAAGATCCCCTGCTGTCTATGCGGGATTGGAAACCGTTTATGATGAATTTTCTGCAGGGAATAATGATCCAATGGCTGTACGCAGTTTGATTCAATGGGCTCAAGAAAATTGGGTGGAGCCGGTACCGGGATATTTAATGATTCTTGGTGATGGCGGCTATGATTACAGGAATATCACCGGTCAATCATCCATTGTGGTTCCCACAGTCCAAACAACGTCTTATGCCACAGATGATAAATTAGCGACACTCAGTGGCAATGTCCCGGAAGTGGCCATTGGGCGGTTCCCCGCCAGGAATGAAACAGAAGTCACCACATTTGTTGAAAAAGTCATTGAGATTGAAACTAATCCCAATTTTGGACCTTGGCGCCAACAAGTAACATTATTAGCCGATGATGGCGCCAGGCCGGAGCCCAAAAGCGGTTCTATAGCTACGGGAAAATCCCATACTCAAAATACTGAAGTTTTAGCCAATCTTGTCCCACCTATCATCGCCGTGAATAAACTTTATTTATTGGAATATCCTGAGGTGAGCGATGCCTCAGCTTTTGGTGTTGTAAAACCGGATGCAACCCGGGACCTCTTAAAGGCTATAAACAAGGGAACGGCTCTATTGGCTTACATTGGACATGGTTCGGCCTATCAATTGGCACAGGAAAAATTATTGTCCTTGAACCGGGGTGATATCAACCAAATGAATACGGGAGCAAAAATGCCGCTTTGGATTGTTGGCACCTGCTCCTTTGGCCATTTTGATGATCCACTGACGGAATCCTTTGCAGAAGAACTTATCCGCGAACCGATGAATGCTGCCTCCATGGTTATTGCTACCTCCCGTGCAATTTCCGTAAACGGAAATTCTAGGTACACGCGGGAATTGTTTGAAAGAATCTTCGATGATGATCAGGTGACAGCATCACCCGTGGGTGCTGTATTACAAATTGTAAAAGACGGCTATTCGGAAGGGCAATATTTCCATTTATTCGGAGATCCGGCGATGCTCATTCCCATGCCCAAAGACATTTTGACCATTGAGGATGTAACACCGGACACCTTGGAAACCCTCGGTATCGCTTCCTTCAACGGACAACAATCAAGTATCACAGGTAATGGTGATGGATATGTTACCTTAATTGACGCAAACCGTGACGTGACACGGGAATATCAAATAAGTTCTCAAACCGAATCTTTATCCTATACTCTTCCCGGGGCGACCCTGTTTCGGGGCCAATTTTCCTTTTCAGGTGAAGGGTTCTCCGGTGACATACGGATTCCTCAAGATATTGCCTATTCCGATGATCCTGCCCGTCTCATCATCTATGTGCATGATGAAGAAAAGGAAGTGGTGGGTGTCATGAGTGGGCTGCAGTTGACCGGCGGTGAAGGAACCACAGATAAATTCGGCCCGCGAATTTCTTTCGAAACACAATCGGGACAACAGTTGGAAAATGGCGATCATTTTCCCGAAGATGAGGATTTGGTCATTCGCTTATCTGATCCGCTTGGCATTAACTTGACCAATGAAACAGGACATGAAATTCAAGTCACTGACATTAAAACCAACCTGTCTGAGTCCATTACCTCCAATTTTTATTATGATCAAAATAGCATTATCACCGGAACGGTTTCTTTTTCTCCTGTGGACAGAAACGAGGTAAACATTCGTATCAAAGCCTGGGATAATGCAAATAATCCAAATGAGAAAGAAATTCGGTTATCGAGATCAACAAAAAGTGAGCTACGGATTTACAACGCTTACAACTACCCAAATCCATTTTCAACCTTTACGCAATTTGCGTTTGAATTGACTCAAAGCGCCGATGTTAAACTTGATATTTATACGCTAGGCGGACGGCGAATCAAATCTTTCGATGAATTCACTAAAGAGCCGGGTTATCACACCATTGATTGGGACGGATTAGATGCCTATGGGGGACTCATTGCAAATGGTGTTTATTTATATCGTCTGAAAGCCATTGGAGCGAAAGAGTCAGAAACCTATATTGGCCGCTGTGCAAAATATCAATAAAATATCAACATGAAATTGAAGCCACTCATCCTTGCTTCGGGCTCACCCAGGCGAAAACAACTCTTGGCGCAAATTGGGATTGAGTTCTCCGTCATTCAAAGTGACATTGATGAGGATTTTTCTCTGTCTCTCCCTCCGGAAGCATTTACGGAACATTGGGCTAGGGAAAAAGCCAAAAATGTGGGAGAAAAAAATCCAGATTCCCTGATTGTAGGCGCCGATACTGTTGTGGTTTTGAATGGAAAAATATTAGGAAAACCGAAAGATGAAACAACTAGTTTTTCCATGCTGCGATCTCTCTCCGGAAAAACCCATGAGGTGATTACCGGTGTATCTTTTTTCAGCATGGAACCTCAGATTGATGTAACCTTCAATGAACGTACATTTGTTTCATTTAAAACTTTAATTGATTCTGATATTCATTATTATATTGACAATTATCAGCCAAATGATAAGGCAGGAAGTTATGGTATCCAAGATTGGTTTTCTGTCCACATATCCAAAATTGACGGCTGTTATTTCAATGTGATGGGTTTACCCTTGTCTTCATTCTTTGCCCAATATCGGCGCTTGTCAAAATCACATGAAGAATCATGATTCCTATCGTTGACGCCATTGCAATTCATGAGGATCAAATTACCTTTCAAGCAGTTCGATCTTCCGGTCCCGGCGGTCAGCATGTAAATAAAGTTTCTACAGCTATTGTTTTAAAATATCCAATAGAATTCAATGATTGCCCAGGATGGTTCGTTCAGCAATTAAAATCCAATGCGGGCTCCCAAATATCAAAAGAGGGTGTTATTACGATCAGGGCACAATCCCACCGCTCCCAAGCAAGGAATAAGGAAGATGCATTGAACCGTTTAATCGAATTATTTAAAAAATCGGCTGTAAAGCCTAAGCACAGGAAAAAAACAAAGCCTCCCAGAAGAGCAAAGGAAAGCCGACTATTACAAAAAAAAAGACAAAGCGAAAAAAAGAATTTGAGAAAACCGCCAAAACTGGATGATTAAACTTTTTCTATGTTGAAACTCGCCTGTAATTTCATCTCCTATTTTTTACTACTATGGCACAGTTTTATAAAGAATTAAAAGAATTAAGGGAAGCCCGCGGCATCTCTGTTGAAGAAATCCACGACCGGACAAAAATTAACATCCGTTATATTCAAGCAATTGAATCCGGTGATTTTGATACTATAGAAACACCTTATCTGCGGTTGTTCCTTAGAGCCTATGCAGAAGAAATTGGCGGTGATTCAAAAAGAGCGCTGGATCAATTGGATTCCTTTATGGGCACCAGTAACTCGCCGGTGCAGGCAATTCAGCCTAATCCCGAAGACCATCCGGAGGATCATGAAAACTACGGAGCAGACCATAACTTCATATCAAATTTGGATCAAAAGCTTCGGCAAGATCTCATAAAAGGCGGTGTCCTTTTGGTGGTGTTTATTTTTGCAATTTTGATTTTTAAAAAAATATTCAGTGAGCAAGGCGCTGCCATGGGCACTGAAAGCGGTCCCGTCATTCAGGAAACAGTTAGTTCCATTTCCGATACAGACATTGCCACCAATTTTATTTTGGATAATACGCGGGAAGAATTATTGTCTGTTATACCGCCTTTTTCCATCAAACTCCGGTCATTGAACCAAACCGCCTATTCATTTAAACTTGATAAATTGTCAGCTGTATCACAAGTGATCCAACCCAATTGGGAGCAGGATCTGGAAGCATTCGTGAACCCATCTGAATTATTGTTTGCCCATACTAAAGGACTCACGATTTTTATCAATGGCGTGAATCTCCAACGCATTTCCGATTACAGCCACCCGCTTCGATTAACCATCAAACCGAACCCTCCCTCCATGGTTATTCAGCGGTACAAGCCGCTTCGGTAGATTCCCTCCTCTACAACCCACTTTCTACCACCGAGAATCTTTATCGTCGGTAGAGTTGCCTATTTTTCAAAATATTTCTGATTAATTATTGACATTTTTCCTTCGTGTGGGTAAGATTGTGGGTAGTTGTGGGTAATTTCCCCTAATAAATCATGACCTTGACAAACAATACATTTATCGGCGAATACGCCTATTCGCTGGATTCCAAGGGCCGTGTAAATGTTCCGGCAAAATTCAGGCAATCCTTATCTGATGATAATGAGAATACATTTGTCATCACCCGCGGAATGGACACGTGTATCTGGGTGTATCCCATGGTCCAATGGTTAGATATCGAGTCCAATCTCCGCAATCTTTCTTCACTATCAAAAATTAACAGGACATTCGTGCGGAATACTGCGCGGTATGCTTCCCCTTCCACATACGATAAACAGGGACGGATCACGTTGACTCCGTCCCTGATTGAATATGCAGGATTGGAAAAGGAAGCGCTGATTATCGGCATGGTCAATAAAATAGAAATATGGAACCCGGATCGCTTGAATGAAACGGACGAACAAAGTATGGAAATCGATGCGGCAGCTTATGATGACCTGGCTGATAAAATTATTCTTTGATGACAGTAAAGCAGCAATCAGGAACGCCGATTCACGTTCCGGTTCTGCCGACGGAAGTTCTATCCTGCCTAAACATTTTTACCGACGGAATCTATCTGGACGGAACCGTTGGACTAGGAGGGCACGCCACGCTTATCCTCGACCAGTTGTCTGCTCAAGGGCATTTTATCGGGATTGACCGGGATCATGAGGCTCTGTCATTTTGCAAAAAACGTCTCTCTGGTTCATCGACACCCGTCTCTCTATTTCACGATTCCTACGACAATTTTAAACCCATCCTGGATGGAAATGGGATTAACCAGGTGAACGGTATGTTGCTGGATCTTGGGCTTTCGTCCCTGCAAATGGATTCTTTCGAACGAGGATTCTCCTACGCAGTTGATTCAGACTTGGATATGCGCTTTGATGCTTCCCAAAGCTTGAAAGCATCCGATATATTGAATCAATTTCCTGTGAATGAATTGGCGGATGTGATCTACCAATATGGTGAAGAAAGGCGATCCAGGGCTATAGCCAAGAGTATTGAAAAAATGCGGCCATTAAATACGGTGTTCAACCTGGTTGAAGCCATCCGACGGTGTACACCGCCCAACCATCGAGACAGAACATTTGCTCGCGTTTTCCAAGCGATTCGCATTAAAGTGAATGGTGAGTTGGATAAACTTGAAAACTTTCTTTCTACCTTTTTAGAAAGGCTAATGATTGGCGGCCAAATCGCCATTATCAGTTTCCATTCTCTTGAAGATAGAATGGTAAAGCATAGTTTTAAAAAATTGGCAGCGGATGGAAATCTATCCATCCTGACCAAAAAACCAATTGTCGCTTCTGAAGAGGAAATGCGGGAGAATCGCCGATCAAGAAGCGCAAAACTTCGAGCAGCAAAAAGGATAAATTAAATGGCAAGGAAAAGAATATCGAAACGAACACGGGATGTGATCCAAAGTCTGATCTTTTTTATGTCAACGCTGGGCATCATTTCCTGTCTCATCATATACCTTTGGGTTTATACCGAAATTGATGAAACACTTTTAGCCATCGAAATCCAGAATTCAACCGCTAATGAATTACAAAATGAAGTGAATGAACTTCAGAGCATAATTGAATCATTGAGCCGCCCTGACGTTATTGCCAGAAAAGCTCAAAAAGAATTGAATATGGTATTTACACAACCTGAAACCCTCCAGATCGCTATCGATCCTCACTTGACCAGCGCACTGTGACGAAAACGTACTTGAAATACAGAACACGGATCACCATTCTTGCAGGATTTATCATTCTGTCATGGGCGGGGCTTTGTGTGCGCTTGTTTCAGGTACAAGTTTTGAATGGTGAACGGTACCAAATTGCCGTTGTTAAGCAATCCCAAAAAAAACAAAATCTACCGGCGAATCGTGGGAATATTTTTGATCGCAAAAACCGGCCACTGACCCGGAATATTATTCATTATACCTTATCCGTTAATCCATCCAAGGTCAAAGATAAATCCGGACTTGCGACGGCCATTAGCGAACGGACGGGTCAACCGAAGGACAAATATCTCAAAAAACTGAATTCAAAATCAAAATTTGAATATTTGGAGCGGAACCTTCAACGGGAGACGCTGGGTACATTGGAAACAACCGCATTCGAGGGATTAAACATTGATCGGAAATACCGGCGATATTATCCCCATAACCATGTTGGTGCCCAAGTTCTTGGATTCACCAATGTGGATGATGAAGGTATTTCAGGTATCGAAAAGGATTTCAATTCTTATTTAACCGGATCACCGGGCTGGGTTTATAAAACAAAAGGTTGGAGCGGAAAAGTCCAGCATAAAAGTGGCATGCCTTTTCAAAACCCCGTGGACGGCAGTAATGTTCAATTGACAATTGATTTGGAATATCAATCAATTTTAGAAGAGGAATTGACCCGACGGCAAACAGAAACCGAAGCTGTGTCTGCGACTGGAATTATCATGAATCCCCAAACTGGTGAAATCCTTGCCATAGCATCCACGCCGGGATTTGATAACAATAAATATCAAGGATCTTCTCCTGCGCTTCACCGAATTCGGTCCATTACAGACCAATTTGAACCCGGGTCCACTTACAAGGTCGTTTCGGCAGTTTCGGCCATCTCTGAAAAAACTATCGGACTCAAGGAAGAATTCAATTGTGAAAATGGTGAGTTCGATTATTATGATATTAAAGTGCGGGACCACGAACCGTATGGCATGCTCACCCTCCCTCAAATCATGCAATATTCCAGCAATATCGGTATCATTAAAGTTATGGAGCGCATGGGCCAAAAAGCCTTGTACCAATCCAGTAGAAACTTTGGTTTTGGGTCAGCCACTGGAGTGAGCATTGCCGGTGAATCCGTGGGAAAATTGAGCTCTATTAAAAATTGGAGCGCTGTATCACTAGGACAAATAGCCATGGGACATGAAGTGGGCGTTACCGGGCTACAATTGGCTGTGGCTTATAGTGCAATCGCAAATGGTGGTTACCTTGTCACTCCATGCATCGTTCGGCAAGTCATGGATCATAATCAGGAAGTGATCTATGCCGAAGAGTCAAGAATCATCAGAAAGATAGCTGATGAACAAACTATGGCACATCTCCGGAAAATACTTCGGGGCGTTGTGGTAAACGGAACCGGGCATAATGCTGAGATTTCCGGATGGGATGTGGCAGGCAAAACTGGAACAGCCCAAAAATGGCAGGATGGAAAATATTCCAATGATCAATTTATTTCTAATTTTGTGGGATTTTTCCCCTATGAGAATCCTCAACTCCTAGCCTTCATTATGTTGGATGAACCGGTACAGCCTTACCATTGGGGTTCAGAAGGTGCAGCTGTAGCGTTTAAGCGGGTGATGAATCGGATAATCAACATGGATGATGAAATTGTGCCACCGGTCAGGAAAAGTCCCCGTGTCGAGTTTGCATACGCGGCTCTGAAAAATGATTTCGTGATCCAAAATAATCAACCCGTAGCCGTTCAAGCATCCACGCTTCCATTAGGATTATCAACCGTAGCAAGATTTTCAAATAAAGTAGAAATGCCGGAAGTCCGAGGGTTTAGTATGCGGAAAGCCATGACTACCCTTCGTGAACGAGGACTAAAAATTAAAATTCAAGGCAGTGGGAAAGTAGCCTGGCAAAGTCCAAATCCCGGAACAATTTTGAACAAAGGGCACACCTGCATCGTAGGATTAAAATGACAAAATCTCTGCATACCATTGTCCAAACCCTTGTTCCTCCTTCAGAGGATATACCTGATGTGGCGATTTCCGGAATAAAACTGAATTCTGCTCAAGTGGAAGAAGGCGATCTTTTTATCGCAATTTCCGGGACAAAGCTTGATGGCCATGATTTTATTCACGATGCTATCCATTCAGGTGCAACGGCTGTTATCTCAAATGGGCGGGATATGGGTGAATTATCCGTCCCGCAAGTCGTTGTTGCAAATCCAAGGCGGGCAGCTTCCATTGTGGCTGCTGAGTTTTATGGACATCCTACCAAAGATTTAACTGTCATTGGCATCACGGGAACAAATGGAAAAACGACTACCGCTTCTCTTCTTTATTCCATCTTAAAAGAAGCGGGACACAAAACTGCGCAGTTAGGAACCATTGGATTGATTGCAGATAATTTTTCCCAAGATGCAACACTGACAACGCCGGATGCTGTTTCTTTGCACCAAACATTTTCAGAATTGAGGGATGCGGATTTCTCACACATCGTCATGGAAGTATCTTCCCATGCGTTAGATCAGTATCGAGTTGCTGATGTGGATTTCAATGTGGCGGTTTTCACGAACCTAACACCGGAACATTTAGACTATCACGCCACATTGGAATCCTATTATCAGGCTAAGGCCCGGCTTTTCAGGATGCTACCCATGGAGGCCACAGCTATCATAAATGAATCGGATCCTAACGGTATCAGAATGGGGGCTGAAACAAATGCGCCAACCTTAGTTTTCTCACGGGAAAATGGATCTTCTGTTCATTTTTCCGGTATTAATATGGTGCTTTCCGGTATTAGTGGGACCATCTCTGCCGGCAATTTGACCTTTGATATTGAATCAAACCTAGTGGGTGATTTTAACAAGGAAAATATTTTGGCGGCTGTTTCTGCAACCCACGCGTTGGGACTTGATCAAAATGCCATTGAAAACGGTATCAAAAATTGTCCTCCTATTCCCGGGCGTATGGAATCCTTTCAACTTGCTTCGGGTGCAACGGCTATTGTTGATTATGCGCATACACCGGATTCTTACGAAAAAGTACTGGGAACCCTAAAAGAGATGAGGACTGATAGTACCGAACTTTTTGTTGTCTTTGGTGCGGGAGGCGATCGCGATGCAACAAAACGTCCGGAAATGGCACGGATTGCTGAGTTATTTGCATCACATTGTTTTATTACACCTGATAATCCACGAACGGAAGATCCTGATCAAATTTCAAAAGAAGTGGTGTCTGGTTTTACTGTTGAAGAATTCACTGTTTATGCAGATCGTGAAACAGGATTAAAAGCTGCCTTGGATCGAGCCAAGGGAAATGACATCGTTGTTATTTTAGGGAAAGGCCGGGAAGAATACCAGGATATCATGGGTAAAAAGATTTTTTATTCAGATTTGAAAATCATTCGGGAATACCAATGAGAATAGATATTAAACATCCGGAAAGATTTTCTAGTGTTTTTGAAACAGTCACCGGTCAAAGACTGCATCATCCAGTCCTGGGAATAGCAACAGACAGCCGAGAAGTAAAAGCCGGTGATTTGTATATTGCTTTAAAAGGCGAACGGGTGGACGGTCATTCATTTTTGGGGTTTGTTGAAAAAAATAGCGCTGCTGCTGCATTGGTTTCCCAAAAAAATGATGCGTTGGAATTCCAACAAATTGAAGTGAATGATCCCTTGGAAATGATCGGGAAAATAGCAACCGCCTGGAGGAATAAATTTGACATTCCCGTGATAGGGATCACCGGTTCAAACGGCAAAACATCCACAAAAGAATTACTCGTACATGTGCTGCAAAGCAGTTACAATGTGCACGCCACACAGGGGAATTTCAATACAACTATTGGACTTCCCCTCACCCTCCTCCAATTGGATAATGACCATTCTGTTTCCGTTCTGGAAATGGGCGCCAGCCTGCCCGGTGAAATTGAGTTGCTCTGCAACATTGCGGAACCAACCCATGGTATTATTACAAATATTGCACCGGCGCACCTGGAAGGATTCGGATCCATAGAAACCATTGCCCATGAGAAAGCAGCCATGTTCCGCAGTCTTGAAAACGGCATTTCTTTTGTGAATTTGGCTGATGAAAAAATTGCTGCAATGAGGATTCAAGGTGAAAAAGTCACCTTCGGTCTATCGCCGGACTGTGACTTTCCTGCGGATATTCACCAGGAAAATGACGGATCGCTTACCTTGATCTTGGATGCCCATGAAATTCCTACAGGAAGCCAGAATCTATCCTTTATCAAAAACAGTATTGCTGTATCTGCGATTGCGGTTACCTTGGGATTGGATTGGGAGAACGTCATAGAAAATATTCAGACTTTTTCGCCTCCTTCAGGTCGCTGCCAAGTCAAGCAGTATAATGACATTACCATCATTGACGACACCTATAATGCAAATTTGATTTCATCCTTGGCAGCTTTGGATTATTTGAAAGCGTTTTCCGGGAATGGCCGGCGTATTTTTGTTTTTGGTGATATGTTTGAGTTGGGTCCCACTTCTGATGAACAACATCGGAAAGTGGGTGAAAAATGTACAGAACTGGGATTGGATGGCGTATTCACCTTAGGAGACAATACAGTCCATACTGATTCCGCAATCAACAGTGGCATTGATCATATTCATTTTGACACCCGTGAGGATTTAATTGAGAATCTTCGAAAAAACATCCATTCCGGTGATAAAATTTTATTCAAAGGATCCCGTGGTATGGCCATGGAGAAAGTAATTCAAGGCGTGTTTACAGACTAATGCTTCATCACTTTCTCACACCGCTGCAGGATTCTATTTCTGCACTCCGTATTTTTGAGTACATCACATTTCGTGCTGCATCCGCAGCGATTGCAGCGCTTATCATAAGCTTCATTGTGGGGCCCTGGGTTATCCACATACTACATAAAAACCAAATCGGCGAAGAGATTCGCCCAACAGGGCCTGAATCCCACATGAAGAAGAGGGGCACGCCAACAATGGGAGGAGTCATCATTTTAATGGCCGTACTCCTCCCAACCCTCCTTTTCGCCAAGTTGAACAGTCCACTGATCCAAATCATTATGGTTGCTACGCTCTGGATGGGCTTTTTTGGTTTCATTGATGATTATTTAAAAGTGGTTAAAAAATTGAAACGAGGGCTGGTAGCGCGATACAAAATGGCAGGCCAGATTGCTCTGGGATCCATTGTAAGTCTTTGGATCTTACAGACACCGGAATTTGCGGAATTCAGCACCAAGACAACGGTGCCGTTTTTAAAAAATGTCGAAATTGATTTGGGACTGCTTTATCCACTCATGGTGATTCTGGTGATTACCGGAACTTCTAACGCAGTTAATCTCACCGATGGGCTTGATGGATTGGCATCGGGATTATTAGCGATTTGTTTCACCGTATTTGCAGCAATTGCTTACATATCAGGACGTGTAGATTTCTCTGATTATCTAAACATCATCTATATACCAGGTGCAGGGGAGCTGACCATTTTTACGGCAGCCATGGCTGGAGCCTGCATTGGTTATCTATGGTTCAATTCTTCTCCGGCCGAAGTTTTCATGGGCGACACCGGCTCCCTGTCTACCGGTGCCGCCCTGGGAACATTAGCTGTACTGCTTAAAAAAGAATTGCTCCTTTTTATCATAGGTGGTGTATTTGTCTGGGAAGCAGTCTCTGTGATGCTCCAAGTGACTTATTTCCGCTGGACAAAGTCCCGTACTGGTGTAGGGAAACGCTTTTTCAAAATGGCGCCGATTCATCACCATTATGAATTGATAGGCTGGCCGGAAACGAAAGTGGTGGTCCGCTTTTGGATCATTGGGCTTTTGCTTGCTCTATTTTCACTCACAACATTCAAGATCAGATGATTGATATTTCGAACAGAGCAAATATTGATATCCGTGATAAAAAGGTTACAGTCATCGGAATGGGAATGAGTGGAACTGCAGCTGCGAAACTGGCAAACCATTTGGGCGCTCGTGTCTTTGCCAGTGACCCATCTTCTGAATATCATGTAAGTGATAATGCAATGATCCTTTTAAAATACCATATTGAAAGCGAAACCGGTTTGCAATCAGAAAAAATATATGATTCAGGTTTATGGATTATATCTCCTGGTGTACCTAAGGATGCAGACATTATTAAAAAAGCACAAGAAATGGGGATTCCAGTGGTTGGCGAGATTGAATTTGCCAGTTGGTACACAGAGGCACCCATTATTGCTGTCACTGGATCGAATGGTAAAACAACTACCGTTCATATTTTATCGGAAATGTACCAGTCGGACACGGTTCAACCCCTCATGGGCGGGAATATGGGTATTCCTTTTTCTGAACGTGTCCTGGAAGAATTACAAAATCCAAAACCAAATTTGGCCTATGTGTTGGAGATTTCAAGTTTCCAGATGGAATTTGTGAAACATTTTTGTCCAAAGATTGCCATTTATACCAATCTTTCACCGGATCATTTAGACCGCCATGGTTCCATGGATGAATATGTCAACATGAAATTAAATATGGCTAAAAATATGGGGCCGGACGCACACATAGTTTTTAATGCGGATGATGCTCAATTAACCTTGGCGGTAGAGGGGCATGGTGCCCAGTTAACGCCATTTAGTATTATCCAATCGGGACTTACCTATTCCTTGGATTCCAACCATGTGAATACTCTCGATGGAAACCAGTTAATTGCCGTAGAGGACATTGCCCTTCCGGGTCAACATAATTTATCCAATATGTTAAGTGCAGCCACGGCTTCTCATCTCATGGGAATTTCCAATGATCATATTGTCCACGTCATGAAAACTTTCACTGGTGTAGAACATCGGTTGGAATATGTGACCACTACCAATGAGGTCACCTACATCAATGATTCCAAAGCCACCAATTTGGATTCCGTCAATGTGGCGATTGATAGTTTTAAAAAGCCTGTTGTTTTGATCTTGGGTGGACGAAACAAAGGCGCAGATTTTCGGCTACTCCTTCCACATATCAAGTCAAGTCATGTAAGGGATATTATCTCTTATGGAGAGGCCGGTGGGCATATTCTCACTGCAATTGGGGATGCGGTAAGATCAGTGCAAGTCACGGATCTTAAATCTGCAGTAGAGACAGCCCGGACTCTGGCTGCTCCCGGGGATGTTGTATTGTTATCTCCGGGATGCGCCAGTTTTGACCAATTTTCAAATTTTGAAGAACGTGGACAATATTTTAAAACCATGGTGATGGAGTTAGCAAAATCATGATTGATATGCTCATTCAACGATATGACCGACAACTCCTCATTTATCTTGGTATTCTTGCTGTTGTGGGGACTGTCATGCTTTACAGCGCTAGTTGGTATGAGTCCTTTTCATATTCCAATGGACGGACAGAAATGCTTTATTTGCAGGGTCATCTCAAACGGATGCTTGTGGGTGTTTTCTTTCTGTTTGGTTTTTTAGTTTTGGATTATCGTCATCTGAAAGACATCGCTCCCTATTTTGTGATTGGGGCTATCCTTTTATTGATCATTACTAAAGCTGTGTATTTAGCCAAGGGGTTGGGATGGTATAAACCGGCAAGATGGCTCTATATTGGTTCATTTTCCTTGCAAACCTCTGATATTGCCCGGATGGCTATTATTATTTACATGGCGTATTACGTGGATAAAAAACGGGATCAACTCAAAGATTTTCAAATTGGGTTATTGCCTGCCTTAAGTGTCATTGCTATTACCATGGGTTTAATCATTATTCAACCGGATTACAGTACGGCGGTTATGATAGGTTTAATCGGTGTTTTAATTTTGTTCATTGGCGGTGCAAAATTTTCTCAATTATCACTTGCCGGTGCAGGCGCTTTATTGGTTGGTATTCCTATCCTACTTTCACGGGAATACCGCCGCATCCGAATTCTTTCTTTTTTTGGTATTGGCGATTCACCGGATGTGGGTTACCAAGCCAGTCAATCACTGATCAGCCTCGGAAATGGGGGCATTTTTGGTGTCGGTTTGGGAAATAGCATAGAAAAAAATCATTTTCTGCCGACGCCCCATACAGATTTCATTTTTGCCATTATCGGCGAAGAACTTGGATTTATGTTAGGAACAGTTCCGGTCCTCACACTCTATTTACTTATTTTCTTCCGGGGACTGAAAGTCGCCAAAGAATGTACAGATCCTTTTGGCGTATTTCTTGCTGTGGGTATTTCGTTCAATTTGATTTTGTATGCATTTGTAAATGCAGCCGTTGTTACGGGAATTTTCCCCGTGACAGGATTACCTATGCCAATGGTAAGCTATGGTGGTTCAGGGATGGTGATCAATATGGCTTTGATTGGCATTTTATTAAATATATCCCAGGCGAGGCGATCGGTAGGTGGCAACCGCGGGTGGAGTCCGGCTCTTTATGCTTGACCGGAAAATATTGATAGCAGGCGGCGGAACTGGTGGACACCTTTTTCCGGCATTGGCCATCGGTGAAGAAATTCATCGCCGTGAGCCCGATGCAAAAATTCATTATGTTGGCTCCAATTTTGGACTGGAAGCTCGCGTATTTCCTGTGAAAGATGTGTGGCATACCCTTCTTCCCATTCGCGGCTTACAACGAGGATTCAGTCTAAAAAGTATGGGACGAAATGTATTGCTACCGGGACGTATCTTTCGATCCATGTTAAAGATGCGTTCACTCATGAAAGAATTCCTGCCCCAAGTTGTAGTTGGGACCGGTGGATATGCTTCTGCACTGCCTCTTTACATGGCTTCTAAAAAAGATGAACCATTACCCATCATCCTACAGGAACAGAATTCCATTCCGGGAGTAACGACGCGCTGGTTTGCCCAAAAGGCAAAAGCAATTTGCGTCGCATTTTCCGAAGCAAACGATCATTTGGAACATGAAACTATTCTTACCGGAAACCCGATACGGCAAGGAATCGCCGATGGCTCTCGTAATCAGGGCATCAAGGAATACAACTTTCAACATGACCACCAAACGATATTCCTTTTTGGTGGGAGCCAAGGGTCAGCTTATCTCAATAAAATGATGAATCAAGTGGTCTCCAACATAGCTGGTGCCGGACTTCAGGTTCTTTGGCAAACAGGCGATTTGGAATACAATAAATATAAACATCGGGAAGCGAACAATATTCGTGTGGTGCCGTTTATTCATAATATTGCGGATATTTATGCCATGGCTGATCTCATCATTTGCAGGAGCGGCGCCCTAACCCTAGCGGAAGTCACTGTTTGTGGAAAACCCAGTATTTTGGTCCCATTTCCTGCAGCTGCGGCGGATCATCAAACTAAAAATGCCCAAGCTTTAGTCAATGCAGGTGCTGCACGAATCTTATTTGAAAAAGCGCTTCATCCTAAGGATTTTTTCCATTCGGTAATGAATTTGATCCATGATAAAGCTGAATTGGAAAAAATGAGTGAGGCATCAAAAAAATTGGGCCGGCCAGATGCAACACGGGAAATTGTTGATCATATTTTCGAGGCCGCCGCATGACATTCAGAAAAATTGACAATGTATATTTTGTGGGCATAGGCGGCATTGGCATGAGTGGCATTGCAGAACTCCTCCTCAATTTAGGATTCAAAGTCTCCGGTTCCGACATGAATCAGAATGATAATGTTGTTCGGCTCAAGAGCCTTGGAGTTGATGTAAAAATTGGCCATGATCCGGCAAATTTGACCAATGCTGATGTTTTGGTTTATTCCAGTGCAGTTCCCTTGGAAAATCCGGAAATCATTAAAGCAAGACAAAAAGGGATTCCTGTGATTCGCCGTGCTGAAATGTTAGGTGAATTGATCAATGTGAAAGAAACTAGCATCGCTGTTGGCGGCACCCATGGTAAAACCACTACCTCTTCAATGATTGGAGCCCTTCTGTCTCATGCCAAAATGGATCCAACATTGGTTGTGGGTGGTTTAGTCCAAAATTTGGATACCAATTCAAAATTAGGCTCCGGAGATATCATCGTGGTAGAGGCAGACGAATTTGACCGCAGCTTTTTAGCCATGAAGCCCACCATCGGCATTATTACCAATATAGAATTAGAACATACCGATTGCTATGAAGATTTAGCAGATTTGCAAAATGCATTTATTCAATTTTGCCAATCGGTCCCCTTTTACGGTGAGGTGATTGTTTGTGCGGATTCACCGGCAGTTCAAGAAATTTTACCCAAAATTGAGAGGCCCATGACCACCTACGGACGGTCAAGGGATGCGGCCTATCGAGCGGAAAACCTACGATTTCACGAAAACAGCTCCACATACACTGTTTTCCGCGCGGAGGAAAACATGGGAGATATTCAGTTAAATGTTCCTGGTGAACATAATGTACTGAACTCCCTTGCGACCGTTGTTTTAGGTTTGGAAATGGGCCTTTCTTTCAACACAATCCAAGGTGGGATAGCATCTTATCAAGGTGTCCGACGCCGGTTTGACATTAAAGGTGTGCATCAGGATGTGATGGTTGTGGATGATTATGCACACCATCCTACAGAAGTTGAAGCCACATTGAAAGCTGCAAAAGCCGGATGGGACCGGCGGATCGTTGCTGTGTTCCAACCGCACTTATTCACCCGGACTCAAGCATTCTTCAGGGAATTTGCTACAGCACTTCAAATTGCGGATATTGTTGTGATTACAGATATTTATCCAGCCAGAGAAAAAGCAATTCCAGGCATTACAGCAAAACTTGTTTTTGATGAATGTTATAAAAAAATGAATAATAATTGCTTTTTCGTCCCGGATTTGGATGACTTGCAGACAAAATTGGACGAAGTTGTCCAGCCCAATGATATGATTATCACGTTGGGTGCCGGAAGCATTTGGCGTTACAGTGAATCTTATGCACTGCATTTGGCTTCGCTGACAGAGGGAGTAAACGGTTGAAGCATATGGCAGAACTAAAACAAATCGTAAAGGGAACACTGCTTGAGAATGAGCCCATGTCTCGTCACACATCTTATGGAATCGGTGGACCAGCTGCTGCTTATGTTACACCCAAAGATCGGTACGACTTGGCTGAAATC
>MDTE01033991.1_pt1 | contig 20290 bp, 20 predicted proteins | sample 811231 | NCBI WGS metagenome assembly MDTE01 (sample SAMN05326651, study PRJNA326480) | marine metagenome | isolation source: seawater | place: Indian Ocean: Red Sea | collected 2010
CTCTTCCATGTCTTAAGACAAAGTACCATCGGCGCAGAAGGGCTTGACTTCCGAGTTCGGAATGGGATCGGGTATAACACCTACGCAATAATCACCGGCGGTAGTGTTATACATATTTAAATTATATTGTAAACAATGAAAAAAATCAGATTTAACCACGTATAATTATTCTTTTTAGATAATCTTTCAGCTGTATTTTGCCAAATAATTTATAAACTTTATTAGATAGATTCATACTTGTTAAAGCTGAAGCATATCTTTCTCCAGGTCTCGAAGGTAAATATATAATTTTTACATTAAACATTTTTGCAACCTGATTAATTGTGTAACTTTTTTTATTAGAGATACTATAATGCCTACATTTATTTGTTTTCCAAGCTTTATAACAAACTTCTACTGTATCTTGAACATGAGTAAATCGCCTAGATTGTGTTCCTGGTTTCACGACTGTTAAAGGTTTATTTTTTTTAAATTGTTCCTCAAAGATACCTATAACAGTTGCCATTGAACCAGAGCTAATTTGCTTTGGTCCATAGACATTATAAAAATAAATGATTTCAAATTTAAATTTAAACCATTTTTTTAAATTTTCTAACATTTCTAAATTTTTTGCTTTGGTAAAAGCATATGGAGATAAATTTTTATCCATTCCTCTATTACCTATTGAAGCTGATGTTGCAGAATAGATTAATTTAATTTTATTTTTAAGACAAAAACTAAATACAGCGTGCGTTCCGATTGTATTTGATTCAATACATTCACTCATTTTTAAAAAACTTTGATATATTCTTGCAAATTCTCCAAAATGAAATACAGCATTAATCTGGTTTTTATATTTTTTTAATATTTTAGATATTTTCTTTGTGTCTGCCTTGATATATTTTACTCTATTACTTTTTATGTGATTTTTTTTCGTTCCTGTAGAGTAATTATCAATACTAATTATCATATATTTTGTGTCTTTAATAAATTTTTCAATTAGATTTGCACCTACAAAGCCTGCCCCACCAGTAATAACTATAAATTTTTTCATTATTTTATGACAATATTTTTGCTATTTAATAAGTTTATTCTATATATATGAATTCTATAATAAATATATATTTATTTAATAATTTTTATAAAACATAACAATCAACTTTAGAATTTTATAATGATATTAATCACTGGATCAGGAGGTCTAATAGGTAGTTCAGTTTCAAAGTATTTTTTAGAAAAAAAAATAAAAGTTGTTGGAATAGAAAACAACCAAAGAAAAAAGTTTTTTGGAAAAAATGGAGATATAAAAAACAATCTTCTTGAACTTAAAAAAAATAAAAATTTTAGACTTAAATTTATTGATATTCTAAATAAAAAAAAATTAGAGGAAATATTTAGAAAAAATAAGTTTGATTTAATTGTTCACGCCGCTGCGCAACCATCTCATGACTGGTCGGCATCAAATCCTAATTTAGATTTTCACACAAATGCGGTGGGTACATTGAATATGCTTGAGTGTGTGAGAAAGTACTCACAATCTTCGACACTGGTTTATTTAAGCACTAATAAAGTTTACGGAGATTTAGTAAATACTTTTGAGTATAAAGAACTAAATAGTAGATACGAAATAAAAAGAAAAGATTATAAAGATGGTTTTAATGAAAATCTTAGCATTGATAATTCAAAGCATAGTCCCTTTGGTGTTTCTAAACTTTCTGGCGATTTATTGGTTCAGGAGTATGGGAAGTATTTTGGAATAAAAACTTCTTGCTTAAGAGCTGGTTGTTTGACTGGTGAAAATCATGCTGGAGTAGAACTGCATGGTTTTTTGTCTTATTTATTTAAATCCTCTTACTATAAAAAAAAATATTATATATTTGGTTATAAAGGTAAACAGGTAAGAGACAATTTAAGTTCTTATGATGTTGCAGCTATTATATTTGAATTATATAAAAAATCTCCAAAACCGGGTGAGGTTTTTAACATTGGAGGTGGAAGACAATCAAATATATCTGTGATGGAAGCAATAGAAAAATGTCAAAATTTAACAAAAAATAAATTTAATTATGAGTATATTAAGCAAGCTAGATCAGGTGATCATAAATTTTGGATATCTGATATGAGTAAATTCAAAAGACAATATCCTCGTTGGAAACTAAAATATAATATAGACGATATTTTTTTACAAATGTTAGATTATGAAAATTTCAAAACTTTCAGAAAATAATTATTATTTAGATTCAAGTGTTTCATTTTTTAAATCAAATTATAAAAAAAGAATTAAATTTTTAGAAAAAAAAAAATTTTTATTCAAAGAAATTTCTAATTTTATTAATAATTGTATTGATCAATCAAAAAATATTTTTGTTTTTTGTGCAGGAAATTCAATTATCAGTAACGATATTAAATCAAAAAAGATTTATATTAAGGAAATATCTGAAGAATATAAAATAAAATATAACGAAAACTCTAATTATATTGATGATATAGATGAAAAAAAAATTCAAGAGTGTGATACAGTTATAATATCAGATATAGAACACCAAGAAAATCCAGCCTCAAATTTATTAAAATTATCAAAATTAATAAATGATGATGCAAAAATTATAATTTTATCAAAAAATTTGATTTGGATGATTTTAATAAAAATATTAAAATATTTTCTTAAATTTTCACCAGTTAAGAATAATTTTCTACCTGCATCATATTTGAAAAATCTTTTTTCTAGTTGCAATTTAGAGATTGTAAGAAACGAAAAAATAATTGCTTTACCTGTTCACATTCCTGTTTTAACTAATATAATAAATAGAATATTTAGGTTACCAATATTAAATTTATTTTGTGTAAATAACTTAACAATTCTTAAAAAAATAGAAAAAAATTTAGATAATAATAAAGATTTAAACGTCTCTTTCATAATACCTTGCAAAAATGAAAGGGATAATATTTTATTATTTGAAAAAGAGATAAGATCTAACAACTCAAATTATGAATATTTATTTGGAGATGATAATTCAACTGATGGGACAGGAGAAGAGATCGATAAATTAATAAAAAAATTATCAAAAAATAAAATCATAAAATATCAAGGGCCAGGAGTATGTAAGTCTGAAAATGTTTATGAAGGGATTGAAAAAGCTACAGGGGATATTATAGTTATATATGATGCTGATTTAACTGTGAGTTTTAAAGATATTGAATTTTCACTAAAAATTCTCAATACAACCAATGCGGATTTTGTAAACTGCACTAGAATGATTTATCCTCAAAAAGAAGGTGCTATGAAATTATTTAATTTTATAGGAAATAGTTTTTTTGCAGGGTTATTTAGTATTCTTTTTAAAAAAAAAATAACAGATACTTTATGTGGTACTAAAATTTTTTACAAAAAAAATTGGGAAAATATTAAAAAAGATAATTCGAAATGGGGCGTAAAGGATTTGTGGGGTGATTTTGATTTATTGATTGGTGCTTATAAAAATAACTTAAAAATTATTGAAGTTCCAGTAACGTATTTTGAGAGAAAAGAAGGTCAAACAAAAATGACTTCTCTGATTTCAAACGCCTCAAGAATGTTGTTCATCGTTCTTTTTTCATATTTTAAATTAAGATTAAAAAAATAAGTGAAGGCCACAATTTTAATAACTGGTGAAAAAAAAGAAAATTTTTTAGAAGAAACAATAAACTCGTGTTTAAATCAAAATTATTACAATTATGAAGTAATTTTACTTTACAGTAATTTAAAAAATTTAAATTTACTCAAAAGAAAGTTTAATAAACAAATAATATTTAAAAAAATTTTTATTAAAAAAAATAATCCTGTCAAAGATCAACTATTTAAGATCTCAGAAGGTATTAAGGTCGCAACTGGACAATTTATTTTTTTGTTAGATGGAGATGATCGATTTAAAAAAAATAAATTAAAAGTAATAATGAATTTAAGAAAAAAAAATATGTTATATTTTGATGATCACTTATTGCTGCAGAAGAATAAATTAAGTTATATAAAAAATAACAACTTGAAAAATAATTTTCTTTATAAATTTTTTATAAATCCCTGGCCAGATAAAGTCTGTACAAGTTGCATATCTGGAGAAAAAAAATTATTTGAAAATTTTTTTCGACACATAAATATAAATAAATATCAATATCTAGCTATAGATATTTTAATATTAATTTTTTACTTAAAAAATATTTATAAAATTAAAAAAAAACTAACAATTAAAAGTATTTTAGATGAAAGTGTTGATACAAATTATTCTGATTATTCAAAATCAATTTATTGGAAAAGAAGAGTAGAGCAACATAAATACTTAAAAGAAATACAATCAATAAATTATTCTTTAGAATTTTATTTTTCTAAATTTATTTATAATTTATTCTATTTTCAAAAATATATTCAAAGGATTTTCTAAATAGCATTTTATTTTTTTTTACCATTGAAAAGCCATAATCATTAAGTAATTTATTAATGTCACTAAACTTATAATTTTTTAATATCATATCATCATAGTGATGTTCAAAATATATCATTTTTATTATTTGGTAATTTTTTTCTATTCCTTTCAATACATTAAACTCATATCCCTCTGTATCAATTTTTAAAATATCAATGTTTTTAATTTTTTTTTTTTCTATAAATTCGTCTAACGAAACAATTGCAATAGGAATTTTTTTAATCACCAAATCTTGATTTTTAATTTTTAAAACTTTTAATTTTCTGTCTAAATACTTTGAATTTTTATTAATTGAATTTATTGTTGAAGATGAACTCTCCATAGTTTGGTTTATATAACTCTCTGATGAGCAGGACCCAAGTGCAAAATTATAAATTTCTACATCCAACAAGCTATTAGGAAAATTTTTTTCTAGTACCTTAAAATTTATTGGACTAGCTTCAAATGAATAAATTTTTTTAATGTTAAAGTTTTTTTTAAAAATTTTAATTGTTTCACCAAAATGAGCACCTACATCAATTACAGTAATTTGTTTTGAAAATTTCTGTTGAAAAAAATTTATAATTTTTTTTTGATGGAAATAATCAAAATAATTTAGAATAATCCTTATAAATTTTACATAAATCATCTTTAGTTTAAATTATTTTGATAAATCAAATAATAACCTCTTTTTTTCACAACATTTATTTCCTCACCAATTTGACCACATGGGGATGGTGTTGCCCAACAATGATGAGCTGAAAATAAAGTTAATCCTGAATTAAATTTTTTTGGAGAAAAATCTTTTTTTTCAATTGCAAAAAAAGGGAAGTTGTCAAATTTATACATATCTCCTCTTTCAAATTCTTTATTTATTCTATTTATATTTTTTATATTAAATAAAATAAAAATTAATATGATTAATAAATTAAATTTCTTATTAAATAAATTTTTATTTTCAAATTTTTCAAAAATAAATGCAATTGGTATTGATAAAAATAAAATAACTATTGAATATCCTCCATATCTAAGTGTTGGGTGTTTTAAAAACCAAATTAGAAAAATAATTATTATTAATGTAAAAAATAAATAAAAATTTTTTTTAACTTTTAAATTTTTCTTTTTAAATTTAAATTTTTTAAAAAATAAAAATATAACTAAAATTGATGAAATTAAGAGTACCAATTGATCAAGAAACTTTACAAGAAAGTATTTTTCAAACCAATTTTTAACCCATTGTATATTTGATATATACTCACTTACATTTTCTACTCGAAAATTTGGACCCGCACCTGCCTTTGCCCATTGTTCAAGCCAAATTGAAAGTTCATTAATTACACTAATTTTTTTGCCCCAATGAACATTGTCCCCAAAACATGTAAATGGTAAAGGTGAAACAATACATCCTGTTGCTATAAAATGATGAGAGAAATTTAATATTAATAAAAGTGAAAAAACTAAAAAAGATTTTGAAAAAAAAATTTTTTTAAATATTTCAAATTTTTTAATGTCGATTATAATTACCAATAATCCTAATAGGATATATGGTAAAAAATAAGTTTTAAGAGATATGCACAATCCTAGTAAAGGAATTAGAAGTAGTAATTTATTTAAATTTTTATTTTTTGTATTAAAACAAATGTATTGAAAGAACTTTATTACTATTAATACGAGAAGAAGTTGGCCAGCTTTATCTGTACCATATTCAGCTAATCTGTTAAACGAAAGATTAAAAAATACAAATACAATTAAATATAAAATTTTTAAAATATTATGGTTTTTATTATCTAAAACCTCTCTGTATATAAAATAATTAAAAAATATTAAAAAAAATAATTGAGAAAAATGGAAGGAATAATATTCAATAAATGGTAAATAATATATTGAATTTAAAAAAAATATGGATGATAATAAATTGTATCCGTGATTTAAATGACCCATTCCAAATATTACTTTTTGCTCAGTCAAATACTTTGTAAATGGTAAGTGATAATATGAAAAATCATCATGTGTTTTAGAAATTAAAAGTGCGGAAAATAATATAATTGCTAAAAAAAACAGGAATAAAATATATTTTTTTTTGTTTTTACTAGGTAAAAACAACAATAGTAAAATACCTATTATATGCAGAACTACATTATGAAAAAAATTGTGTTGAATTATCAAACTTGAAAATAATGAAATAAATGTGAGGAAAAATAATCCATAAAATCCTATAAATATTGAATTTTTGTCATCTAAATCATTTATTTTTTTAAAACATAAATTGTTAAATAAAAGCCCATATCCAATTGTTGATAGTAATAATAAAAAAAATGAGAAAATAAAAATTATTGAATTATCTATCATTTTTTAACATAAAATATACACCAAGGTAACTGACAGTGGTGAATAATATTAAGATAATTTGAAGCTTTGTTTCAGAATAATTAATAAATCCAATAAAATATAAAGTTGATAAATAAATATTAATTATAATTCCAGTAGCAGAACTCAATAGGTATTTTTGTTTAAATAATTTTTTTTTTTCAAAATATTGAAATAAGAGCTGATGCAAATGTTCGTTATCTGCCTCATAGTTTTTCCTTTTATAAAAGGTCCTTCTAAATATACTAAATAAATTCTCAAAAGCAGGGTACCATAATAAATTAGCAATAAAATAAGGTGAAATCTGTTGACTTAAGGTTGATATTTGAATGATTACTATTGCCAAAAAGAAACTTAATCCATAAACACTGCCGTCTCCTAAAAAGTTTTTTCCAAAAAAATTAAAAATTACAAATATCAACAATGATAAAAGTAAAATGTGTAAACTTAATTCAAAATCAAAAATTAATAAATCCTTTGCTGTTAAATATAAATAGATTGTTATTATAAAAAAATTCAGCGAGCATAAATTATTCACACCATCAATAAAATTAAATCCATTTATTAATACAACTATAAAAAATGAGCAAATTAATACCCTAATAATTTCATTATTCATTAACTCATTTAAAAAATCTATTCTGGTGTCAATTTTTATTTCTTTACTAAAAATTAAAAAAATTATTACTAATAAAAATTGCAAAAAAAGTCTAAACTTTGGTGAGTCTGCAATCTTAAGATCAGATAACAAACCAAGTAAAAAAAATAAAAAACAAAAAAAAGAAAAAAAAATACTAATGTGATAACTAAAATATAAAATAATTGGTAAAAAAAAGAAACTTCCAGAAATAGGTGTTTGTTTATTAAGTTCAAGTAAAATTTTATGTTTTTCATGTTTTGAAACTTTATCCAAACAAAAATTATACTTTATTTGATTTGCATTCAAAAATATCAAATAAATAATGCAGCTGAATATTATAGTTATGTTCAGAATCATATGATTATTTTATTATTTTTCTAACTTAATACATCTAGAAAAAATAAATGCAAATACTGTCCATAGAATTATTGCATTCCAGTTAGTAAAAAAGCTTCCACGAGGTAAAAATGGAATAAAATTAACAATAAAAATTACACTACTTAAAATCATAAAATTATCTTTAGTTTTTAGAAAGGTATAAAATGAATATATAAAAAACGACATAATTAACAAAAAACCGACTATTCCAATTTCTGATAAAAACTCAAAATAAAAATTATGTGGATGTGTTGCACATTTTCTATCGTGATGCGAAGGATGAATATTTTTATTAAATTCACTGTTGTTACAAAATTTTCTATAATTTTTTAAACCAACTCCAAAAAATTTATTTTTTTGAAATATTTGATATGCCGTAGAGTAATGAGCAAAATATACAGAATCTTTGTTTAAATAAGATTTATTTGGAACATATTTTAATTTTTGAACTTCTTTAAATATATTATCAATTATCATCCTTTCTTTTAGATATTTATTATTAGCAGATAAAAGAATAATTGATGCAGAAAATAGCGTGAGAACGATAAAAAAAATTTTTCTACTTTTAAATAATAAAAATAAATTATAAATTAAAAAGAACACCATTACAGTTATGAAATTGGATCTTTCAGCTGTAATAAAAATTGTGGAAATTAGAAATACTAAAAATAAAATGTGCACAATATTTGTTTTATTTTTATTTATTAAATTTGCTGAGTAAAAATAAGTGAATACTAATGTTCCAAAATGAAATATAAGGTTTGAAATCTTGAGCTCATCACCCATAAATCCACCCAACCTATAAATTGCTCCTTGAAGAATAGCTTTGTTTCCAGTTAAATTAACATGATTAAAATATTGAAAAAAAAGATCAGCACAAGTAACTAAAATAATTAATAGCCAAAAACTAAAAACCTTTTTTAAATTTATATCCAAATAATTAATGAAAAAAGAAATTGACAAAACAAGCAGAGGGAATCTGATGAAAAATATTGTTCTAATTATACTTGGGTCATTATTGTAATTAATAAAAAAATTAATTATTAGATATAGCCAAAATAATGTTAAGAATAAAATTATTGAATTTTTTTCACCTGAAACTAAATTCTTGAAGTTTACATTAGATAAATAAAAACATATTAAGAAAACAACTATAGCTTCTGCTAAAATATTACTAAAAAGCAAAGCTAGAGGTAAGCTTATTAATAAAATTTCAATTATCCTTTTTGATAATGAAAGCTTATTTAATTCCATAATATTTTTTATACCATTTAGCGAATTTACTAACGCCTCCCTCAAGATTTGTTGATGGTTTCCAATTAATTAACTTTTTTGCCTTATTAACATTTGAGAAGGTTTTCTTAATATCTCCCATTGGGATATTTTTAGTAAATTTTATTTTAAATTTTTTTTTATAATATTTTTGAATTAAATTAATTAAATCCATCAAATTATCAGGTTTTCCTTTACCAATATTTAAGACAAGGTAATTTTCTTTAATTTTGATTTTAATTACCTTGCAAATTCCATCAACCACGTCATCAATATAAGTAAAATCTCTTTTCATAATTCCTCTATTAAAAACATCAATGGTCTTATTTTTTTTTAATTGATCTAGAAAACTATAATATGCCATATCTGGTCTCCCATAAGGTCCATAAACAGTAAAAAATCTAAGACCTATACATTTCAATTTGAAATTTTTTGAATATGACCTAGCAATAATTTCATTTGATAATTTAGTTGCTCCATATACAGATATAGGTATATTTTTATAATCTCTCTCGTTAAATGGATAAATTTTTGTTTCACCATAAATTGAACTAGAAGATGCATAAATAAATTTTTTTATTTTTTTTAATCTTCCTATTTCTATTATGTTTGAGAAAGAAGTAAGATTTTGGTTAAGAGTATTATGTGGTTTAGAAATTGAAATCCGTACACCAGGTTGAGCTGCTAAATGAATAATTTTATCAACTTTAACATTTTTTATTTTCTCTTTTAATTGATTAAAATTTTTAAGATCAATTCTTAAAAATTTAAAGTTTTTATTTTTTTTTAAAATATTTAATCTTTTTTGTTTATGAATTTTTGGATAATAATTATCTAAACAATCTATACCAATTATTTTTATATTTTTTAAAAGCAGTTTAGTACAAAGATGAAATCCGATAAATCCTGCGCAACCTGTAATAAGTATCATACTTGATAGATTTATTTATGTTTTTTTATTTAGTCAATTAAATACACTATGAATTCACAAGTTATAAATTTTTTTTTAAAAATGCGTTAATATAAAGTCTGGATACCAATATAAGTGAATAGAAAAAATTAAATTTCATATGATTTGAATAAATTTTAAATGCAGAAATAAACTTGTTTAAATGTAATGAAGATAAGGAATTTTTCCTAATTCTATAGAAGGATAAAAATTTATTTATTCCATAAAATTTATAATTTGCCCTTGAAAGGTCTAGCCATAATAAGTAATCCTCTTTAGTTTTTAAATTTTTAAACTTATTATTAATTAATAATTTTTTTTTAAGAACAACTGAAGAGCAGGAAATTGGACACTCATAAAGAAATTTTTTAAAATTCATTTTATTTGGAGGTCTTACTTTATATAAAATTTTATTATTATTTTTAAATCCATAATAATTTGTATAGCAAACATCAATATTATGTTTTTTAAAAACTAACACTTGTTCTTCTATCTTATTTTTTTTCCAATAATCATCACTATCAAGGAATGCTATCAGCTTACCTTTTGAATTCTTAATTCCTTTATTTCTTGTAAAGGCTACACCAGAATTTGTAGTATTTTTTAGTATTTTAATTTTTTTAATATTTTTAAATTTTTTTAAAACATTGTTAGAGTGAATCGTATTCTCATCATCAATAATTAATATTTCAATTTTCTTGTAAGTTTGATTTAATGCGCTTGAAACACTTTTGTTTATATTTAACTCATCGTTGAAATAAGGAATTATTACTGATACTAACATTTAACTAAATATACCATTACACAAACGTTTTAAAAAATGCAAAATATTTTATTTTTTATGCCCAATATAGAAAGAGGTGGTATAGAAAAAAATTTAGCAATCCTTGGAAATTATTTTTTAAAAAAAAATTACAACGTCGAGATAATTTGCTTCAAGATTTCAAGTGAAATCAAAAATAAATTAAACAGAAAAATCAAAATAATTCAGAGTAAAAAATTTATTTCAATGCCATATTTACCTGAAAGAATTTTAAACTCTATAAATGTTTTTATATATTTTTTATTTTTTTATTTACCCAAAAAAAATCAAGTAATTTTATCTATGCAAGATCACCCTTTTGCGATACTTGCATCTAAATTTAAAAAAATACCTTGTGTAATTCGAATTGCAAATCATCCACATGGTTCATTAAAATATTTTAATAGTTTTTGGAAATTCTATTTCAAAATTAATATTAAAAAAATTTTTTACTTTCTATCTTCGGGCATCATATGTAATTCAAAATCATCTACTAAATATTTTAAAATGATATTTAAGAAAAAAAAAATTATAAATATATATAATCCTATTAAAATTAATTTTTCAAAAAAAAATAAAAAAAAAATTTCAAATGATATAATTTCAGTTGGCAGATTACAGAATCAAAAAAATTTTCATGGTTTAATAAGAGCCTTCAAAATTGTATTGCAAAGATTTCCAAAAAAAAAATTAATTATTATAGGTAGCGGTAATGAAGAAAAAAATTTGAAAAATTTAGCTAAACAAATTGGGATTTTTAAAAAAATACAATTTATTAGATTTCAAAATGCAGAAAAAAAAATTAAATCATCAAAAGTATTTGTTTTAAACTCACTATGGGAAGGCCTACCAAACATTTTAATTGAAACCCAAATGTTAAAAACACCAATAATTTCGTCAAATTGTGAAAGTGGCCCAAATGAAATACTAGTTGATGGAAAATTGGGATATCTTACTCCTGTAGACAATGAAAAAAAATTAGCGACTAAAATTATTTATGTTTTTGAAAATTACCATGAAGCAAAACATAAAGCAAAATTAGCATTAAGATATTTAAAAAGGTTTGATTTAAATACTCAATGTAAAAAATATGAATTTTTTTTAAAGAAATTTTGTTAATTTTTTTTTGCTATAAAAAAATATCCTAAAGGATTAATATTTTTAATATTTTTAACAAATATATTTAAGATTTTATCTAATAACACTGCAATCGGGAACAGTATTAAATTTAGAAATGGAATTTTTTTTGTAATATTGAATAAAGATGAATACATATTGCAAAAAATTCCTGTGCCCAATACTTTTACTTCAATATTTTTAAAACCTTGTTCTTCTAAGAATTCCTCTAAAAATTGCTTTGTGAAACGAAAATAATCATTTGGTGATTTATGAATATGGAAAAAAAACGGAGTAGAGCCATACAAGATACCTTCTTCTTCTAAAATATCATCTATATTTTTAAAACAATTATTTATATTTTTAATATGCTCTAAAACATTCATAAGAAAAATAATTTTAAATTTTTTTTTTAATTCATTTGGATATTTTTCTAAGTCAATAAAATTTTCATTTTTGATATCTTTGCTTAAATTGGCGTATGCTCTTGAGGATCTAGTTTCTAAATAATTAGTAACATTAGTTGCTGAGTCTGCTGATCCTAGATCTAAAAAATCACTATCAACTTTTAGTTTTTTAATTTCCATTATCTGAAAAAATCTTAAAGGTGAATAATTTTTTAGTATTAATTTAAATATTAAAGTATACATACTTAATGGTAAATTTTTCATTTAATAGAAATAAGTTTGTAGCAAAAAAGTTAGGAAAGCTCAATGGAGAGAAAATATTAGACATTGGATGCAGAGATAAAATTTTTCAAACATATTTAGAGGGAAACTATAAATATACTGGAGTAGATTTTGATCCAAATAAACCTGAAAATATAAATACCTCAGAGCAAATAATTAATCATAATCTTGAAAAGGGATTACCTGCAAATTTTGAATATGATATTATTAATGCTCTGGATGTTCTTGAACATGTCGAAAATATACACGAATTATTAAATGATATTTTTCTTAAATCGAAAAAAAAAATTTCTATAGCACTTCCAAACATGGGTTATTATAAATTTAGAATAAACTTCATGTTAAATGGAGTTTTAAGTGGCAAGTATATTTTTCATGAAAAAAAAGTTGCAGACAGACATAGATGGATACCAAATTATTCAACTATATTAAAATTTATTGAGTCAAACCAGCATGATGAATGGTCGGTAAAAAAATTTGATTTTGTTGCTGAAAGAAAAAGAAATTTTTTATCATATTATATCGAAAAATTTTTATCGAAATTATTTCCAAGTTTATTTGTATATGAGGTAATTTTTATTTTTGAAAAAAAACTATAAATAATTTTTTATTTTTTTTGAAAAGTAATGCTCTGTAAAAGTAGATGTTTTTTTTTTCATATTTAATTTTATTTTAAACAAATTATTTTCTGACAGTTTACTTATTTGTGTTAAATTATATTCTAAATCCTTAATATTTTTCATCTTGTATTTAAAACCATTATTATTGTGTTCAATTATTTCTTTTGGACCATTAGGACAATCAGAACTAAGAATTGGAACATTAAGGTATCCTGCCTCAATTAATGTGTGACCTGGTTCTTCCCAAAGTGATGAGGAAATATATAGTGAAGATTTAGATAAATATCTATAAGGATTTTTTTTAAAACCTAACAAATAACAATTAATAATTTTTTTTTTAGACAAATATTTCTTCAACATTTTTTCCTCTTCTCCTTCTCCTAAAATAATTAAATTTGAATTGTTGTGATTTTTTTTTGAATATATTTCAAATGCTTTAATTAATTCCAGATAATTTTTTTGGCGCGTTAATCTACCAATAGTGCAAAAAACTTTTTTTTCAAATATATGAGAATCTTCTTCATCAATTTTTTCATATGATAAAAGTTTTATTTTTTTTGATATAACTGGATTATCAATTTTGATTATTTTATTTTCATTTATATTAAGATTTTGAATTAAATAATTTTTTGTTAAGTTTGTCATGGAAATCAAATAATCCGATTTTTTATATGTAAAATTCCATATAAATTTTCTCAAATAATTTAATTTGGGGAGTCCCTGAATACTATTAATTATTTTAAGGTCTTTAAAAAAAAACTTTAGCAAGCACGGTAAGTATCCAACCAAACAAGTAAAAATTATTTTGGGTTTATGTCTCTTGACCAAATAAAATAAAATTGGAAAAGATAAAAACGTAAAAAAATAAATTAATATTTTAGAAAGAATACCTGTTTTGGGTAAATTTATTTTATTAAAAATATTCAATATTTTGAAATGTTTATTATTTTTAATGAAGTTAAATTCTCCAAGTACATTCAAAAGATAGATTTGATTATTAAAATTTGGTAATCGTTTAAATGAATTTACCATTCCCATAGTAGCCATAATAGTACCTACATGACTTGTCATAGGTGACCAAATAAAAATAGTATTATTTGTGCTTTTAATTTTCATTATTAATTATTTAATATTTATATATATATATTTAATATATGAAAAAAACGTTAGCTATAATAATTTTAACTTGGAATGATCATAAAAGCACAATCAAGTGCCTAAAAAGCATGATCAATCAATTAGAAAAAGATAAAAAAATATTTTTAGTTGATAACAATAGTTCAAAAAAAATTTTTAAAAAAACAAATGATTGGATAAGAAAAAATTATAATAAGAAAGTCTACAACAAAATTTTTAACAAAGTTGAAAAAATTCCTGACACAATTTTATCAAAAAAATCAATTTTTATTATTAAAAACAAAAGTAACCTTGGATGTAGTTATGGTCATAATACTGGATATAAGTTTGCGTTAAAAAATAAATTCAAATTTATAGCAAGAATAGATAACGATATGATTGTTCCAAATAAGTTTTTTACAAAAATTTTAAAAAATTTTTCTATGAGAAAAGTTCAGGCTGTTAGTCCAAAAATTTTATATTCAAAATTTCCTAAAATGATTTGGTGGATGGGAGTTAAAATAGGTAATAATCTAAAATTTGATAAACACATGAGAGATTACCCTCATGGGATAAAAGATAATAAAAAATTTAAAGGAATAATAGAGACCGATGCAATAGCTGGTTGTGCCTCAATAATGCGCTCATCAAGATTAAAAAAAATTGGTTTATCAGACAAAGATTTCTTTTATGGGCCTGAAGATATTGAATTTTCAAAAAGAATTTATTCAACAAAAGGAAGTTTAATTGTTGATAGAAATACTATTATTTTTCATTCAGTTACTCAAAGTTTTAGAAATTTAAATGAAAGAAAAATTTATTATGAATATAAATATCGATTGCTTTTGATTAAAAAAATAGGATCTCTAGGAGATAAACTAATTGGTTACAATTTTTCATTTATAAAATCAATTTTATATCTTTGTTTTTCATTTAGAAAAAAACATAGATCAAAACTACGTCCGGTTTTTTTAGCATGGAAAGATTTTTATCTTTGTAGATTTGGAGATTATGATAGGAAAATTAATTATCCATATTAATTTATATTAAAGAATAGGAGTCTTATTTTTTTTAGTTAAATTATAAATCTTGATGTACTGCATAATCATATGCATGATAATGTGATTTATGTCCTCGCTAATTCCATAATTGTTTATTTTTGAATAAATAGGTATGGTGCTTTTTTTCTTGAGATATCCCCCGCCAAAAGCACAAAGTCCTATAGTTTTTAATTTTTTTTTATTAGTGAATTGTAGAACTTTTTTAATATTTTTAGAATTTCCTGAGGAGCTAATTAATATTAATATATCATCTTTTTCCATTAATCTTTGAGCTTGATATGAAAAAACTTCATCATAAGAAAAATCGTTCGATATAGCAGAAATTAAAGCATCGTCCGAGCATAAACTTTTTATTTTAACTTCAAGATTTGTTTCTTGAGATAATACTTTAAAATAATCACAAACATAATGGTTTGCAATCGCGTGCGATCCACCATTTCCACAAACAAAAATTGTTTTATTTTTTTTTATTGTTTTTTCAATCAGTTCAGCAGATTGAAATAGCTTTCTTTTGTCTAAATTTTTTAAAACTTGGCTTATTCTTTCTTCATATGAATTAAAAAAAGTTTCAAATTTATTTATGTTTTTCATATTTAATTTTAAAATTGATCGTATCTATACTAAAGATATATAACTTTATCAAAAAATTTTTTTAAATCCTTTTTATGTGTGGAAATGATAATTATTTTATCTTTTTTAAGTTTTTGAATTTCTCTCATAACAATCTTTTCGTTAACAATGTCCAAAGATGATGTTGGCTCGTCAAAGAATAAAACTTCCCCACCCATTAAGATAGTTCTAATTATAGATAGCCTCTGTTTCTCTCCTCCAGATAACATTCCATTCAAAGAATAATTTTGATTGTTATCTTTTTTTAGTAATTTAATTAATTTTTTCATTTTAAATTTTGTGAGATATTTTTTAGCTTCCAAGAGCATTTTATCACTTACTCTATTATCTAAAAATAAAGTATTTATAAGACTGTCATCAAGTAATACATTGTACTGAGACATAAAACCTAATTTATTTCCAAGGTCAAAATTTTTTTTTTCAAAAGTAACATTATTTATTTTTATATTTCCGTAATCTAATTTAATTAAGCCTGATAAAATCATAAGTAATGTTGATTTACCCTTACCACTATCTCCAAACAATCCGTAAACATTATTTTTCAAAAATTTATAATTAAAATTATTTAATATTTTATTTTTACCAAAACTAAAACTTGCTTTGTTAATTGATAGGTTCTTTATTAAAGTATCTCTTTTAAATTTTAAACGAGCTTCTTCCCTTTTAGAATATTGTTTAAATTCTCCATCTAAAATTTTTGTAGATGGATAATAAAAAAAAATTAAACTTATATTTTGAATAATTCTCGAAATAACAGGTCCTAATCTAAACAGAATAAATCCAATCAAAGTCAATAATTCAAAATTTAATGCTAAATCATTATAGATTAAATAATAAACTAAAGTTATAGCAGCCAGTGTTTCAATTAAAGCTTTTGGAAATAAATTAGCAACTCCCTGAAATATAATAGCTTTAGAAAACTTTTTTAAATATTTTGAATAACTATCAGTAAAAAATTCAACTTTCTTGTATACTTTAATCTCTAAGTAGCTTTTTAGAATGTTTAAGGTGTCTTTAAAATATTTTTGCTCATAATTCATCCTATCAGTACCTTTTTTTTTAATAGAAATTAAAAGTATTGAAACGAAGGAAAAAAATAAAATTACTAATATAAAAATATTCGAAATATTTTCTATATTTATTAAATATAATCCTGAAAAAACAATGATTAAAAAATAAATAAAATCAATTAATATATAAAGTAGACCATACAATATACCAACATATGCATACCAAGTTTCTTTGTTTAAATTTTTGATATAATAGTCAATTCCTTGCTTATAAAATTTTATAAAATCTGAAGAAGCATAAAGAACAAAAAGATTTTTTGAATTGTGGTTATAGTGTTTGAACACAAATGATTTTACTAAGAAATCTTGAAAAATAAAAAAAATGTTTCTTAATATTAAACTTACAGAAATTAGTAAAATCTGAAAGTGAAAAAAACTGAATGAGAGAGCAGATTTATTATATATATTTTTAAGATATAGATTTAAATTTGAAATAATTTTAATATTTTCACCTGAGAAAATTGAAGTTAATAACGAAAGAGTTGCAATATCAACAAATATTACAAAAAGAGAAAAGAAAGTTATTAAGAAAAAAATTAAGCGGTCTTTATTTGGTAATCTTAGAAAAGGATATAGGAGATAATATACATAGTTTATTAATTTCATAATTTCTAATATATATACATAAAAATTATTAAAACTATAAGTTTAAGTATACTAACTTAAATTAACAATGATCCAAAAAATTTTATTTTATTTTCCATCATTTATTTCATTAAATTTATTTTTTTTATACCAAAAGCTTCTACATAAATATCAATCAATATATTTTTGTCAAAATGACTTGGATCTAAAATTAATGAAACATATAAATAAAAAAAATGGTAGATATTTAGAAGTTGGAGCTTTTGACGGTTTAGTAGGATCAGTTTCTTTGAGATTGCAAAATATATGGGGTTGGAAAGGTGTACTAATTGAACCAATAAAATTCAGGTTTGAAAAGCTTTCTAAATTTAGAGGAGAAAAAAATATTTGTATCCATAGTGCATGCACAAACAATGAGAGTAATAAAGAATTAGAACTTATTAATTTGGGAAGAATGTCATTTATAGATTCAAAAAAAGAAAAAATTTCTATTAATAAAGATAAACATATTAAGATTGCTCAAAAACTTATGATTGGAAAAGGATTAATTGAAACAGTTCCAAATAATACTCTAACAAATATTTTAACGAAAAGAAATATTTATAATTTAGATCTAGCAATTATAGACGTTGAGGGAAGTGAACATTTATTATTGGATGGCCTAGATTTAAAAAAAATTAACATAGATTTTATTTGTATTGAAACATATAATTTAAAACAAACAAACTTAATTTTAAAAAAAAATAAATATTATTTAATTGATAAATTATCAGCACATGACTATCTCTTCAAAAAAAAAAAATAAAGTAATAATCTTCGGAGCTGATAGTGATTTAGCTAAATCAATAAATACTTATTTTCAAAAAAAGTACGATTTAATAGGTTTTTCAAGAAGTAAAAGTAATAAAAAAATTTTTAATTTAAGATGTAACTTTAAAAATAAAAAAGACATTTTTGAAAAAACAAAAAAAATAATTTCTAAAAATAATTATATTAGTTCAGTAATTATTTTATTAGGTCAATTTGATAAAAGCCAAGAAAACTATGATAAAGATGTTTCTGATGATTTTCTTATTACTAAAAATATCTTGGAAATTATCACAAAAAAAATTGTAAAAGAAAATTTAGAAATCAATATTATTGTAATTACATCAATGGATGCATTTGTCCCAAATATAAATTCTTTTAAATATTCAATAGGAAAGTCAAGTATTTCTAAATTATTAAAATTATATAAGAAAAAATATAAAAAATATAAACTCAATTTTTTTGAAATTGCCCCGGGTCCTATCAACACAAAAATGAGGGCTAAAAAAAAAGAAAACAAAAATGAATTGTTACAACCTTTAGATATTGCAAAGATTAGTTTTGCTTTAACAGAAATTAACAAAAATGTTGATATAGATACTATTAAAATTTATCCAAAAAAATGGAGTTACCATTTTAACTAAATTTAAAACTTTATAGTTGGTCTTAAAACTTTTCCTGATTTCAAATCTTCAAATGCACGATTTATATTTGATAACTTATAAGTTTTACTTATAAAATATTTATGTACTTTGGATGCTAAAAATATTTTTAAAAATTTGTAAAAATTTTTTTCAAAACTTTTATTTGTATTCCATGCTCCTAATAATGTTTTTCCTAAAATAAAATGCCATGGGTCTAAAGATATTTTTTTGTTTGGATCTGGATTTCCAATAATAAGACATTTTCCTCCAAGAAATTTTGTAAAATTTAATAGTTGATTAATTATTCCGATATTACCTGTGCAATCAATTGAGTAATCTACAAATTTGACTTGTTTTTCTAAAAGTGTTTTTAAATTTTTATTTTTATTACAAATACTTACAACATTTTTTAATTTTTTTATTTTTTTTAATTTCTCTTTATTCATATCAATGCAAATTATTTTATCGCATCTGGCAATTATAGCAGCATATAGACAAGCAATACCGAGTCCACCCATCCCTGCAATAATAATAGTTTTTCCTTTCTTTACTTTTAAAGAATTAAATATGGCATTAAAAGCAGTTGGTATAGCACAACCCATTAAAGTGAGTTTTTGTAAATTATTTATTTTTTTAATTTTATAAACTCTATTTTCAGACACCAAAGAATAGTTTGAGAAAGTATTGACTGGACCAGCATTTATTAAACCATATTTTTTAGAGATGTATTTTGTGCCACCCTTTTCACCTCCATTACCTTTAATCCAACTCATTACTACATAATCATTTTTTTTTATTTTTTTTACCTTAGAGCCTACTTTAATTACCTTGGCAACACCCTCGTGACCCATACAGTGAGGAAGGTATCTATCTTTACCTCTCTTCATAAGATATTCACCCAATTGAGTGTGGCATATAGATGAATAAATATTTTTAACAAGAACTTGATGATTGTTTGGTGGAGGTATAATTACATCCACAACTTTAATTTTTTTTTTTGAAAATAATATTGCCGCTTTTGATTTCATATAGTAGTTAAATGTATTAATAATATTAAAAGTGAAATTTTTCAAAAGAATTCTATTTTATATTTTCAAACCTCTTAATCCCATAGATGTTTATAAAAATA
>MDTE01099931.1_pt1 | contig 20285 bp, 20 predicted proteins | sample 811231 | NCBI WGS metagenome assembly MDTE01 (sample SAMN05326651, study PRJNA326480) | marine metagenome | isolation source: seawater | place: Indian Ocean: Red Sea | collected 2010
AAATATAATTTTTAGTAAAATTAACAAAATAATTATAATTATTAAGATAAATAAAAAATTAAAAAAGTTTTTTAAATAAATGAAGAATAAATTCTTACAAGTTTTTTTAGATTATTGAAGTTTTTTCAGGACCATAAGTATTAAAAAATTCTAAAGATTCTCACCTCTCCAAATTATTAAGATTATAAATTTTCAAAGAAATTTATATATCTATCTGATACCGAAACTGAATGGTCACCAGCATAAACAATTTCTTTCAAAATCTTTTCCTCAGAAGTTTTATTACTATTATTATCTTTTCGATTAGAAATATCAGAGTCTAAAAAAAGACATAGATCATCTCTACATTTTAGAACTTTACAAGCATTGAAATAATCATATACATTTTTATTAGCATCTAAGTAATCAAGACAAACTGTAAATTTCTTTTTAGCTAGCGCTTCCAATATAATGCTTGTGCCACCATAAAAAAATATAACATCTGCAATATTAATTAAAGAACTAGAGTAAGACTCATAACAAATATGAATATTTGGCGCATTCATTTTTAATGGGAATATCATACCACGCGTATGAGGTTTTATATAAAAATCAATATTTGGAAATGATGCAAATAAATCTATAGTTCTATAAACTTCGTCTTTAAACACATTGTGCTTAAACTTTTTCATAAAAAAAACAACTTTAATTTTATCAGTATCTTTTTTTACAATCTTTGGTGTAAAATTTTCAATATGTTCTAACCACTCCTTGCAATAACGTATCGAACCTAAAACCTTAATTCTTGATTTGTCAAATAAAGAGTCTTCAAAAGGTATGCAATATTTATTATTAAATTCTAATTCAATATGATCTGTAAAAATCAAGTAATTATAATACTGAAAATACTTTAATAATTGTTCTCTGTTATCCATCCTCAAATAATTAAAATTTGTGCCTTTTTTCATTTGGTCCGTGTAAATCATGCGATTAATATTGGTATTTGGTCCATGAGGACATGTAACAAATACAGTATCTATACCTTTTAGTTGGTTTTGAACTTGCTGCAAAAAAGGTTCTGTAAATCTGTCAAAAATTACAACTACACGGTTGCATTCTTTTACATTTATAATTTCAAACAAATTTTTAAGATCATTATCTGAAATTTTATTTTCAATGTCTAATATTTTTCCTAATTTTAATAAACGTGAAAATTTATTAATTACTTTAATCAAAAATTTATTGATAAAGCTTAATTTTTTTTGAGGTATATAAAAAACTTTTAAATTAGGTCCAATAGTTTTTTCCAAGTATTTAAATAGCCTTGTATATCTTAAGTCTCTTTTATAAAAACAAATATATATTTTTGAACTGGTCTTCGTAGCTAGATAATAAATGATTGGCGCAGTATGATCAAAGTCATTAAATTCCCTAATAAAAAAAAAATATTTTTTCATTTTTAGAAGTTTTAATCTTGTTAAAGATTAATTACTTTACTCCTTAAGAATATCACTTGTTTTATTTTTTAAAATCTAAAAATTACTATCGATAGTTTAATGTTTGATATTTTCATTCAGATAAAAAAATTTTTCTCCTATTTTTTGATAATAAGGCCACTTTATTTTTCCAAAATAAGTTAGCATTAAAGCCTTTTTTTGATTTTTTATAATTTGACCTTCTTTTTGGAATATTAAAATCATAAGCTATATAAAAATACTTTCTATCTTTTTTGCTCATATATTTCGTAACTGAATGATATGCCCATGGGACATTTAGGATAAATATACAAAAATTGTTTTTAACTTTAAATTTTCTATTAGTCTTTAAGTCTTGTTTATTTGGGAAAATATCAAAATATTTTACGTTTTTTTTTAATTCATTTATCAAGATATCTCCACCTTTAAAATGGTCTGAATATGGATAAAAAATACAATGTATTAAATGATCTCTTCTATCAATATGAGGACTTTTTAAATAACCTTTTTTCATTACTGAGTAAGAAAATGAGTAATTTAATTTAGTTTTTTTCATATTTATTGTGGTGAAAGTATTAATTTCCTTTTCAAATTTTTTAACTAATGTGCTCTCTAGTTTCTTAAATAGTAAGTTTAAATTTCTAAAAATTTTTTTTTTGTTTAAGTTTTTAAATTGTTTGGAATTTGGAAAAATTGTTTTTTTAGTCCTTGAAGTACTTTGGTAAAGTAGATCATCTCCTTGCAATTCATTATAACTTGGTAAAATTTCATTTAATGAATTAAGATATTTTTTTGGTAAAAAATTATTTATTGCTAAATAAGGATAAGGAATTTTGTTAAGTTTACTTTTTTGTATTTTATTTTTTATACTTAAAAACATTGAGGTTTATTAACATTTTTTGGTCTCTTTTCAATAAATTATTATGCAGGTTTTTTCTTGGAACCTACTGTATTTCTTTAAATGATTTTCAACATATCTATTTAAAAAATACATAAAATTATTATGTTGAGATTAATTATCCTTTTTTTAAATATTCCATCGATATGAGGAATTAAGTATGATTCTTTAGAAGCCATTTTCGAGCTTATTGCCTCAAATTCGAAACTATTATTTCCAAAATTTAATAACTAATTTATTTTTTTATGATTGATAAAGAGTATTTCATAAATAACCTTTGCACATATACAATTATCATGTAAATTTTATGATATGAACAATATTGGGTTTGTTGGTGTGGGCTACATGGGCTATGGAATAGCTAAAAATATTTTAAATAAAGGCAACAATCTTTTTGTGATCGCAAATAAAAATAGAAAACCAATAGAAAAAATTGTAAGGGAAGGAGCAATAGAAGTAAAAACTTTAGACGAATTTAAAAAAAAAAATTTAAATGTTTTGATTAAATGTGTAACAAATACACATATTGCAAAAGAGATCGCTTTTAAACTTACCAAGATTTTAGATGAAAATACTTTAATTATTGATATCACTACCCATAATAAAACAGGATCAATTGAAACAGAAAAAATTTATCAATCTAACAAAATTAAATACATTGAATGTCCTGTAATGGGAGGTCCAGTTCAAGCAGAGGAAGGTATCTTAGGAGGTATTGTTGGGGCAACAGAGAATAACTTTAGATTAGCTGAACCGACATTAAAACTTTTTTGTAAAAATTATTTTCATTTTGGTCCTGTCGGAATGGGGGCAAAATCAAAATTGTTAAATAATTTTTTAACTCTCGGAAATGCTGCTTTAATAAATCATATGGCGAAAGCTGCAAAAAAATTTCAAATAGATTTACAAAAATTATTTGATGTTGCGAAACTGGGTTCTGCAAATTCGCCTGGACTTAATAGAGTTTTTGATGCTTTACTTGTAGGAGATTTAAAGGGATTTAAATTTACAGCAAGTAATACAGTCAAAGACTTAACTTACATTCAAGATCTATTAAAGGATTTTCCAGAAGCTGAAAAAATTACTGAAGAAAATAAAAAATATTTTCAAAAAGCTGTAGACAATGGGTATGGTAAAAATTTTATTAGTGAATTAATTGATAAAAAATAATTAAAAAAAATATATTAAATTTATTATATCATTTAATATTATTAAATTTTTTCTCTGAATCTTTAACTCTTTTTTCTAACATTTGTATACGTTTTTCATCTTCATCTCTTACTCTATGATAGTATCTTCTTTTACTTTTGAGCCACAAAAGCTCAAATTTTACTCCAATTGGTAAACCCTCTTCAATATTTTTTATAGCATCTTTGTGAAAAACTAATTTACGAGTTTCAAATTTATCAATCAATTTATCTGAATTTAGTTTCTTAATAAATTCTATTGCCTCTGTTGCGATCGCTCCTCCTAAGGCTGTCTTTAAATTTTTACTTTTTGCTTTTTGAAAAATTTCAGTGCAATATTTTAACATCTCATCACTATTAGCAAAGCTTCTATCAGCACCTAAAGACCCTCCAAAATCTACCCTACCAACTGTTAAGCCAGTTAAAATTTTTAGTTTTTCTAAACTTAATATTTCATCAAGATTTTTATATGCAGTAATAGTTTCAATATTTATGGCAAACTCTATATCTTTTTCATTGTCATCTGGAACAAATGTATCAATGGCATTTAAAAATTTACCAGCTGCAAATGCTGTTTCAGCCATCGGTGCGATTATACCTTTAACACCTAATGCTAAAGCATTATAAATATCTGTCACTGCTTCCACACCTCCAATTTTTAGTATAATTGGTAAATCCAATTTATCTGCAACATCTTTAAGTCTCATTAGTTCGTCTTGTCTACTACCTTCATTTTCGTATTCAGCTTTAATTTCAAAAACACCATATTTTTCCTTTAAAGGTTTAAGCAATTCAATCATTTCGTATTCTAGTATATTCATATTTTAATTAATTTATTTTTTATAAAAATTTAAATACTCTTTTTGTTTTTTAACTATATCGCTGCTCTTTGAAAAGTCATTTTTAATTAAATACTCTAAGTATTCAAAATCTCTTTTATTATTCAAGTCTACAGCCTCAAAATCGTCCACTTCATAAAAATAGGGTCTATTTCCTATTCTACACTTATACTTATCTAGAGAACTTTTTTTAATACCATACAAAGCCGTTGTTTCAAACATTAGCGGATTTAAATCTTGGCTCCGAGGTAATTTTTTAGGAATGTAATTAACAGGTTTATTCTTAAACCAAAAGAAAGTGCTGATTTTTTTTGTTGTAAAAATTGAGTCATATCTCTTACTTTTTTTTAAGTATGAAATACAATTGTTAATAGTTTTAATTTTGGTTAATGGTGAAGTAACAAATATTTGAAAATAATAGTCAGCCTCAATTAGTTTTCTGTGGTAATTTAATAAGTGATTACCATTGGTCTTGTCTGTTAACAAAGAGGGTTTTCTTTGAATAAACTCTATTTTTTGTAATCTACAAAATTTTTCTATTTCTTTACTGTCAGAGTCTACATATATTTTATCAAAATTACATTTTTTCAGTTTATTTAGTGTGATTTTATAAAGTGGAATGCCTTGAATTTTTTTAAAAACTTTTTTTTTAACTCTTGAGCTGTTTTCTCTTATAGGAACTATTACTACAACTTTTTTTTTATTTTGCATGTGCCAAATAATCTTTCATCAGTTTAGTTACCACCTTACTATTATTTATATTTTTTACTATCATTTTTCCAACACCTTTAGAAAGAATCAATTTAAAATTATTTTTCAAGTTTTTTTTATCTTGTTTTAAAATTTTTACAAAATCCGTAACTTTCATATTGCAAATTTGTTTTAAGTTAACAATTTCTTTTAAAGTTTTTTCTATATCTTTGAATTCATCGTGACTCATTAATTTTAGTTTGTAGGAAAAAAAATTTGCTATATTCATGCCATGAGCTACTGCTAAGCCATGAGGTATTCGATGGTTAGTCAATTTTTCAATAGCATGCCCGAATGAATGCCCATAATTTAATATTAACCTTAAACCTCTGTCAAACTCATCTTTTTCTATAATCTTTTTTTTTATCTTTAAAGATCTAAAAGCTATTTTTTCTAAAATCTTAAAGTCAGTTGGGTTATTAAGAAAATTCTTTAAATGATTTTTAAATAATTTCCAGTCTTTTGAACCTGATATTAAATAATAATGAGCAAGTTCACCAAGTCCAGACATAATGTCTTTTTTTCTCAAACCTTTTAAAAAATTAGAATATAGATAAATTTTTTTTGGAGGATAGAAATTCCCTAATTTATTTTTCGCAATTCCAAAATTTACTGATGTTTTACCTCCTATACAACTGTCACCCTGTGCTAGCAATGTTGTTGGATAAAAAGTCCAATTTATACCCCTAAAAATAATTGAAGCAATAAAACCTGTGATGTCTTGAATAATGCCTCCTCCTATAGCAATCAAATTAGAATTTCTTTTAATACCGACTGATATTAATTTCTTCATAATTTTGCCTATTTCAAAGTAATCTTTTTTTTTTTCAGACGAATTAATTAGTATAAGATTTTTACTTAACTTTTTTTTAAAAAAAATTTTATACACAGAAGAATCAATAATATAGAAATTGTTATCCTTTTTTAAATTTTTTTGATCAATTTTTTTAATTATTTTTACTGAGTACTTGCCTGAGTGGGATTTTATAGTGATAGACATTTTTGTAATTTTGTTTCGTATCACCAATCATGCTGTTTTGTCAAATAAATCTCCTCCTTATTTTTCTCACTGTTCAAATATTGAACATTATAAGTACTTTTTTATTAAAATAATTTAAATATCTTTATTACTTTTATCTTTACTGTTCAAATATTGAACAATATAAGTACTTTTGTATTTAATTAATAACAAAGATTTATGAGTTACAACTCAGACCAATTTAATATTTTAAGAAAAATTAAATCGAAGCCTAATATCTCTCAAAGAGAATTAGCTGCTCAACTTGGTTTTAGCTTAGGAAAATTAAATTATTGTATCAACGCTTTGAAACTGAAAGGCCTGATTAAGATTACTAACTTTAAGAATAATAAAAATAAGATTAAATATCTTTATCTTTTGACTCCGAAGGGTATTTCAAAAAAAGCTAAATTAACAGTGAATTTTATGAAAAAAAAAATGTCTGAATATGAAGAGCTTAAAAAAGAATTAGAGAATAAGAATGATTAAAAAGATAATTAAATTTTTTTCATTAATTAATAACCAAATAAAAAAAAAAATTTTGTTATTGGTTGTATTTGTTTTTATTGGATCCATAGTTGAAATTTTTTCTTTTGGGTCAATAATGCCAATGATTGATTTAATAATTAATGAACAAAATAGCTACTTATTTAATTATAACTTTATTAAAGAATTCATTTTAAGTTTTGATAATAAAATTGAATTACTTTTATATTTAACTATTTTAATTTCTCTAATTTTTACTTTAAAAAATTTATTTCTTATATTTTTAACCTGGTTTAATGCTAAAATAGTTTTCGAAGTCAGAATATTTTTATGTTCAATATATGTTAATCAAATATTAATTAACCCATTTTCTTATCATTTAAAAAATGATAGTTCAAAAATTATTAGAGATAGTGTAAATGAAGTTGCTACTGTTGCCAAACACCTGTTATTTCCAACTGCTCTTATAATTCTAGATTTACTTACATTTATTGGACTTGTAACTTTGATATCACTTACAAATTTTAAAGCTAGCATGCTTATTTTTGCTACAGTCATTTTTTTTAGTCTCGTTTATATAAATATTTTTAAAAAAAAATTAAATACTTTTGGTCAAATTAGGGTAAAAAACGAAAAAAAAAAGATTCAAATAATTTTGGAAAGTTTAAAGTTAATTAAAATTGTTACTGTTAAAAATATAACAAGTTTTATACTAAAAAAATACACAACTGCTGATAAAGAAACTTTAAAACCTGGTGTTTTTAGCACTGTAGTGCTCAATTCAATACGATTTCTCCTTGAAATTGTAATGGTTATAATTTTTTTATTACTAATATTATTAGCTTTTATTAATAATTATAATATTAACGATTTATTTACTTATTTAATATTTCTGGGAGTTTTTTTTGTAAGGTTGCTACCTTCTGTAAATAAATTAATAGTTCTCATAAATAATTTTAGCTACTATGGTAAATCACTTGATACAATATACAATGATATCTCAACTTTTGAATTAAATTTAAAAAATAATCTAAACAAAAAAATTCTTGAGGCTTATAATTTTAAGGATTCAATCAAATTAAATAAAGCCAGTTTTTCATTTGAAGAAAAAAAAATATTTGAAAATATAAATTTGGAAATAATAAAAAATAAAATTACTGTTATTTCAGGAGCAAATGGGGCTGGAAAATCAACTTTAATACACATTTTATTAGGTTTATTACCTCTAAAATCTGGGGATTATTTGATAGATAATAAAAAAATTGATATTTCTAATTATAATTTATCACATTTAATCGGATATGTGCCTCAAGAAATCAATCTCATCGATGATAATATTGAAAATAATATTGCTTTTGGAAAAAATGAGAGTGAAGTCAATTATGAATCAATAGATGAAATTACAAAAATCTTAAAATTTGATGAATTATTGACTAAAAGATTAAATGATAAAAATTATATGGTTGGTGAGAATGGAAATAAATTATCTGGCGGACAAAGACAAAAAATTATTTTGGCTAGAGCATTGTATGGCAATCCAGCAATAGTAGTAATGGATGAGCCTACAAGTGCCTTAGACAAAGAAAATACAGAATTATTTTATCAACTAATTTCAAGATTTAAAGAAAGTAAAACTTTCATAATAATTACTCATGATAAAAAAATTAAAAATTTATCAAACAGAAATTATTCTATCAAAGATGGTAATATACTAAATTTGTAATAAAACTGATTGAAATTTGGAAAACTTTAAAATGAACTTGAAATAATAAATGTGATTTCTTCGGCAAAAAACTATGAGCAAATATATATATATATACTACGAAATTTATAAAAGAGAGTTTTTAAGTAATCTTTTATTAGCAATAATTGCATCAAAAAAAAATTTTAAAATATATCTAGGAACCAATGATGTTTTCAAACTTCTAATTAAAAATAAATTAATTGTACCTGGAATTTTCCATACAAAAAGTTTAACACATGGATCAGATAAAAAAAATTTACACAAAGATTTAAAAAAAAATAATTTTATACTTACTTCAATTGATCAAGAACATGGTGTTATTAATAGCGGTAGTTACGATGAAATATTCATCAAACCAAGAATTCATGAAGATGATATAAAATTATGTAATGCTTATTTTTGCTGGGGAAATTATGATTATAAGAATTTAAAAAAAAAATTTAAAGATAAAATATTTTATTTGACTGGGTCTCCAAGAGTAGATCTCTGGAAATCAAGATTTAATAATTTTTGGAATAAAGACAAAAACATTAAAAAATATGTGCTTTTTGTATCAAATTTAAGCTTTACAAATAATCATTACTCATTTGAGGACATTATTAAAAGAAAAGAATTAAATAATTATTACAAAAGAGCTCCTAAAATTAAAAAAGAAGAAATTGCTTTTTATAAATATCAAAAAAAATCAATGAAAAAATTTATCAGTTTAATTAAAAATTTTTCAAATAAATTTCCAAAGGAAAAAATCATTTTAAGACCTCATCCTACTGAAAAATTAGACTTATGGGAAAAAGTTTTAAAAAATTGCAAAAATATTTCAATAAAAAGTGATGGAGAATTGTCTAGCTATATCAAAAACGCAAAATGTGTTGTGCAAGATGGATGTACTAGTGCAATGGAAAGCTATATAAGCAATGTTCCGATTATAAACTTTGTTCCAATAAAAACTAACCAAAATGTATTTGGACAATTTATTAAAAAAATTTCTATAAACATAACAGAAGAGGATGAATTCTTTGAGCTAATTAAGTTAAAAAAATATAGGATTCTTAAGGAAAAAAAATATATAGTAAATAGTCGAATGATTTATCTTAGCAAACAACTCTCAGCTACTAAAATTGTAAAAGTTTGGAATAATTTTTTTACTAATAAAAAGATTTTACAAAATTATAAAAAAAAATATGTAAATAATAATATCAAAATATTTATATATTTATATATCTATCAAAATATAAGGTATTTAGTTACAAATATTGTATTATTTCTTAAAGGAAAGATGTTTTTAAAAAAAATATTTGAACATAAAAATAAAAAACTTGACGTTAAAGATATTAATAAAACTATTGATAAATTAACAAAATCTATTGGAATTAAAAATAATATAGATGTCTCAAAACTTGGAAAAGACCTAATTCTTATTACTTCTAAAGCCAAAAAATGATGAATTATTTTAAAAAACAAATTTCTAATTATTTGATTTATATCTTTGCCTTATTTAGAGTATATATATCAAGTTAGTTTTATTAACAAATTATGAGCAACAGTTATTTAATCACTGGTGGTACAGGCAGTTTTGGAAAAGCTTTTATAAAAAAACTTTTAAAAAATAGATCCAAAATAAAAAGATTAGTTATTTTTAGTAGAGATGAATTTAAACAATCTGAAATGCAATCCATGTACCCAAGAAAAGATTTTCCGTTTATGAGATTTTTTTTAGGAGATGTAAGAGATTATGATAGACTTTTGTTTGCAACAAAAAATATTGAAAATATTATCCATGCAGCCGCATTAAAACAGGTTCCAGCAGCAGAATATAATCCTTTTGAAACTATAAAAACAAATGTTATTGGTGCACAAAATTTGATTAGTGCCTCAATACATAATAAAGTTAAAAAAGTTATAGCATTATCAACTGATAAAGCATCTGCTCCAATAAATTTATATGGTGCTACAAAACTTTGCTCAGATAAACTTTTTGTTTCTGCCAATAACATAGTTGGAAAACAAAATTTGTCTTTTTCGGTCGTTAGATACGGCAATGTCTTTGGGAGCAGGGGCTCTGTTTATAATGTATTCAAAAATTACAAAGATAAGGGGTTTTTTCCTATTACTGATTATAAGATGACAAGATTTAATATTACTCTTGATTACGCAACAAGCATGATCCAAGATGTGTTAAAAATTGCAAAAGGTGGTGAAATTTTTGTACCAAAGATCAAAAGCTTAAGGGTTATAGATCTTGCAAAGGCCGTAAACAATAAAAATAAATTAAAAATTATTGGAGTCAGGCCTGGCGAAAAAATTCATGAACAAATGATATCATCAAGTGATAGCTATACTACAGTAAGCCTTAAAAACTACTATGCTATTTTGCCTGCAGGAAATAAAAATTTAATAAAAAAATTTATTGCTAAAAATAGATGTAAAAAAGTTGATGATAATTTTGAATATTCAAGCAATAAAAATGGTAAATTTTTATCAATACAAGAAATTAAAAAATTAATAACTGAATATGAAAAAAAAAATTAATTTTGTTAATAAACTTAAACTTTTAATTTGAATTAAATTAAAAAATTATTTTTTAGCTATCAAATATCTGAGAATTGGATGAATTATATAATAAGGTGAAGAATTATCTTTTAGATTATAAGCATTTTTTTTTAATTTACAAAAATTGGCGAGTGTGTATAAGATATTTTGAGCTCTAATTTTGTTATCATATTTGTCCAAGTATTTATAATTTTTTATCAAAGGATATTTTTTAATTAAGAGTATTTTACCCTGATCGATCTGAGAATTCATAATAAAAGTTGTACAATAAATTTTTTTTTCTTTTATTAAAGAATAATAAATGGTTGTGCTTCCTTTGTATTTAGGCAACTTGCCTGAGTGAGAATGTAAGAAAACTTTGTTATTAATAAGAGATTTACTTTTTATTATTTTGCCGCTATATCCAGAATAAACAATTATATCTTCCCTTAATTTTATCAAAAATTTCTTTACACTTTTATTATCAATATTATTTCTTTTAAATGATTTAAAATTTAATTTTTTTTTATTTATTAATGAACAAATTTTTTTTTTTGATTTGTTATCACTTTTATAATCTAAATGAATAACAAAATTTGGATATCTTTTTTTTCTAATGAGTAATTTCAAATATTCATAAGAACGTTCATTATTTGATAAAATTATTGAATATTTCATGATTATTTTAATTTAAATATTTTTGTAATCTCATAATTTATATTTTGAATAAACACCTTTTTTATTTGATGTTCATTTGGGTAAAACTTATTCAAGATTAAATGATCATTCACTTTGATTAGAGCATTTAATTTTTGTATAGAGTTTATATTTTTAAGTTTTCTAACAAAAAACCCCAATAATATATAAGCACTTAGATTAGTTTCACGTTTAGAAATCTTAATAAAATTTTTATCATAACTTTCTCTTAAAATTAAATTAGTTTCAAATTTTTTATAAAACATAAAAATAGTATTTAAATCCTTTTTTGTTAAAAAAAAGGTTTTATTAAACTTATCAAATAATAAATATAAATTATTAAAAGTATGAAAATTTTTTGTTTTACAAGGTTTTAAAATTTTTTTTAGATTAAATTTTTTTTTTTTTAATTTATTTATAGTATCCAATCTAGATGCAATATATGAATCATAAAAATCTTTATTTAGATTCAAATAATTTTGATATTTATTTTTTTTGATTTTTGAAATTAGTTTAATGTAATACATTTATATCTGAATAATAATATTATAATTATTGTTCTTTCATATCAGATAAAAATTGAATTATTAGTATAATTATTTATAACTAGTTTTATTAATTAACATTATTTATAAGCTTATTTAAAATTAATTTTTACAGTTATGGTAATATGGATATCAGGAATGCCTGGAACAGGAAAAAGCACTCTAGCAAAATTTTATTTTAATCTATACAAAAAAAAGTTTAAAAATTTGATATTAATTGATGGAGATGCTTTTAGAGAAGTAATGTGCCATGATTTAGGTTATACACTTAATGATAGAAAAAAGAATGCTTTAAGGTTAATAAAGCTATCAAAATATTTCTCAGATCAAAAAGTTAATGTAATAATTTCTGCTAATCTAATATTTCAAAATTATAGAAATTGGTGCAAAAAAAATATACCGAATTTTCTAGAAGTTTATATTGAGTCAAAAACAAATTTACTAATAAAAAGAAATAAAAAAAAAATTTTTTCTAAATCGAAAAAGAATGTGTTAGGTAAAGACATAAAAGTTAAAAAACCTCACAAACCACATTTATTAATTTATAATAATTACTCAAAAAAATTTTTTTTAAAAACTGTCAAACTGATTGATAATTCAATTAAAAAAAAAAAAATTAAAATTTACTAAAAAAGAAAAAGACCCATGAAATATATTATTGTATTAGGAATTCAAAATAGTGGCAGTGGAGCTATTCATGATTATTTAGCTAGCAGGAGTGACTGCGAGGCACCATTTGGTCCAAATGAGTTTAAGCTATGTAACGATCCTATGGGTCTTCACAATTTATATGTAAACTTTTATAAAAATTATAGTTTCCAAAGTTCTTCTAATGCTAGCTTTGACTTTTTAAATTACACAAAAAGAATTCAAAATTATGTAGTTTATTCGTCTAAAGGTATTAAAAAAAGATTGTATAATAAAAATTTTTATAATTTATCAAAAGAATTTATTGAAAAAGTTTCAAAATTAAAATTTTATGGTAGACCGGAATTTTCTAATTTTAAAATAAATTCGTTTGAAAATTTTTTATTAAAATTTAAACAAAACAGATATTCTTTTTTTCCGATTATTGTTCCTGTAAAAAAAGAAAAGTTTTTATTAGAAGCAAGAATATATATTAATAAAATTATTGAAAATAATTTAAAAAAAAAATTAAATAAAAAGTCAAAAATAATTTTAAATCAAACTATTAATATATTTGATCCGGTTGAGTCATCCAACTATTTTCAAAATAAAAAGATAATTTATGTTACAAGAGACCCTAGAGATATGTTTTCAAGCATGAAGAATAATAGATCAGGTGCCGCTCCCTGGATGAATGTTAATTATTTCATCGAATGGTACAAATATTATTTTGATAATTCAGAGTTTAATAAAAGACTAAAACATGAGAATATTCTACATGTTAAATTTGAGAATTTTGTTACAAATTTTACAAAAGAAAATTACAGAATATGTAAATTTTTAAATATAAATTCGGATTTTAAACTTAAAAAAGAAAATTGCTTTTTTGATTTAAGTGTCTCCAAGAAAAACTTAACTAAATATGAAAATTATTTATCTAAAAATGAAAATAATAAAATCAAAAACAATTTAAAAAAGTTTTTACAAAAATAAAAAGTTAAACATTTTTTATGTACAATTATTTCTCTAATAAGACAAAAGCTGAAGTTTTATCAGATTTAAGCAAAAAAAAATTAAAATTTAAAATCCCCGAAACTTTGTTTTTCAATGTAAATGAATGGAATTCACAAAAAGAAATAATATTAAAAAAAATAATCAAAACATTTAAAAAGAAAAAAAAAAAATATGTTGCTGTAAGATCTTCAGCAATTGAGGAAGATACAGAATATGCAAGTAATGCCGGAAAATTTACTTCTGAGTTAAATGTAGCAATTAAAAAAAAAAATTTAGTTAAATCTATAAATAAGACAATCAAAAATTATAAAAAAATAGGAAAAAAAAAACTACTTTTAATGAATCAAATTTTAATTCAAGAAATGGTTACAAATACCTCCATGAGTGGTGTAATTTTTACAAAAGATAGAGAAAATGCCACTAACTATTATTCAATAAATTATGACGACATAACAGGATTAACCAACACTGTAACTTCTGGCTCTGGAGAATATTCAAATAAAACTATATTTATTTATCGAAGTGCTGATAAGCAATTACGATCACCAAGATTTAAAAAATTAATTTCAGCTGTTAAAGATTTAGAAAAAAAAGTTAGAGATACTAATTTAGACATAGAATTTTGTGTTACAAGAAACTTTGTACCCTATTTGCTTCAAGTAAGAAAAATTATTTTTAAAAATAAAATAAATAAATTGTATAATAATAAATTAGATAGAGAGCTTAAAAAAATAGAAAAAAATATTCTTCCAAAATTTAAAAGAGATAAAAAAATTTTGGGGATAAAGTCAATATTTGGACAGATGCCAGATTGGAATCCTGTTGAAATGATCGGTAAAAATCCAAACCAATTGGCTTACTCGTTATATTCTGAGCTAATAACTAAAAAAACTTGGGCAGTTGCTAGAAAAATAATGGGATATAAAGATCTATCAAATTTTAATTTAATGACCAATTTTGCTGGCCAACCATTTATTGATGTTAAGCTAAGTTTTAACTCCTTTTTGCCTAAAAAACTTCCTAAAAGTATTGGAGAAAAAATTGTTAATTATTCAATCGATAAATTAAAACTAAATCCAAATTATCACGACAAAATTGAATTTGATATTTCAATTACTAACTATTCTTTTGATTTTGAAAAAAAATTTAAAAAAATGTACGGGAAGATATTGAATAATGATGAAAAAAATATTTTCAAAAATGAGATAAAAAAGCTTACAATTAAAAATGTAAATATTTCAAAATATTCAACTTTAAAAAAAGCTCTTTCAGATATTGAAAAGTTAAAAAATATTCAAATATCAAAAAAAAATTATGATATCAGTGATTTAAAAAAAATTATCCTTAATTGTAAAAAACTTGGTACCTTGCCATTTTCAATTCTAGCTAGGCATGCATTTATATCGAGAGATTTTCTTACTTCTTTATATAACAAAAAAATCCTTAGTAAAAGTGATATAGAAATATTTTTGTCAAGTATCTATACGATAACTTCTGAGATGTTAGATGACGCAAAAAAATTTTCAAAAATTGACTTTTTAAAAAAATATGGTCACTTACGACCTGGCACTTACGACATTGAGTCCACGAGGTACGATAAGTTAAAAAGATTTAATATCAAAAATCAATTATCTGTAAAAAAAAAAAGAAAATTTCATTTAGATAAAAAAAAAAGGAATAAAATTGAAAAGTTGATCAAAAAAAATGATCTTAATCTAAATTCTACAGAAGAATTATTTGAGTATATAAGAATTTCTATAGTATCTAGAGAATATGCAAAATTTATATTTACTAGATCAATAAGTACTATTTTAGAAATAATTGGTTCTTATGGGAAAAAATTAAGATTAAACAAAAATCAACTATCCCACGTTCCAATAAATAATTTCTTAAAAAAAAAAATATTTAAAAATAAAAATAATTTATTGGCTATTTCAAAAAAAAATAGAATGCGAAATTTAATTTTTAAATCTATAAAACTTCCACAAATAATTCATGATATTGCTGGAGTAAAAGTTATACCTTACCAAGTAAATTTTCCAAATTTTATAACAAGAAAAAAAATTCAATGTGAAAAAGTTTTTTTAAATAATAAAAACTTTGACTTAGACATTAAAAATAAAATAATCATGATCGAGAATGCTGATCCTGGCTTTGATTGGATTTTTGGACACAAAATAATTGGATTAATCACAAAATATGGAGGTGTAAATTCACATATGGCTATAAGATGTGCTGAATTAGAAATACCAGCAGCTATAGGATGTGGAGAAAAAAAATTTGAATCTTTAAAAAGTTCTAAATTAATATGTATGGATTGCGCTTCTTCAAGCATATATAATATTTAAATTTATTTATGAAAGTTATTGCAGTATCACAAAGAGTTGAAAAAATTGCCAAATATAATGAATTTAGAGACCAAGTAGATAATAGATTAAACTTTTTTATTATAAAAGCAGGTTATTTACCTGTCCCAATTCCTAATTTTATAGGTTGTGATAAACCTAAAGATTTAAGTTTATTAAATTGGTTAAAAAATATTAATCCAGACGGAATCATTTTGTCCGGTGGTGAAGATTTTGGAGTCAATAGGCATAGAGACAAAAATGAAATTAAAATCATTAAATGGTCCTTAAAAAAAGAAATTCCTGTTCTAGGAATATGTAGAGGAATGCAAATGATAAATAGATATTTTGGAGGAACCAAAGTTAAGATAAGGAATCATGCTGGTACAAGACATAAAATTCATGGCAAATATTGTAAGTTTCGGAAAACTGTTAATAGTTTTCATAATTGGGGATTTAAATTAAAAAATATAGCAGAAAATTTGGATACTGATACTTTAGCTGCTGATAAAACAGTAGAGTCGATACAGCACAAAAAATTTAAAATCTATGGAATTATGTGGCACCCGGAAAGAGAAAAAATTTTTAAAAAAGACGATTTTTTATTAATGAGTCAGATTTTTGATTAAATGATTTTTATTATTTTAGCTGCTGGAAAAGGTACTAGATTATATCCATTAACAAAAAAAAAACCCAAATGCTTAATAAAATACCAAGGAAAATCTATACTAGACCATCAATTAGAAAACTGCAAGAAAATGAAGATACAAAAAGTATTTTTAGTCTGTGGATACAAAAGTAGTCAAATTAAGAAAAAAAATATAATAAAAATTAAAAATGAAAAATATAAAACAACCAATATGTTATATAGCCTTTTTAAATTAAAAAAGTTTTTTGATGGAAATAATGACCTTATAATTTCATACGGCGATATTATTTATAAAAATAGGGTATTAAAAAAGTTGATTAACTCAAGGGAACAATTATCAACAGTAATTGACACAGACTGGTATAGTTATTGGAAGTTACGTATGGAAAATCCATTAGATGACGCTGAAAGTTTAAAATTAGACAAAAAATATTATATTACAGATATTGGTAAAAAAGTTAAAAATTTGAAAAATATTAGGGGGCAATATATAGGATTAACTAAAATTTCAAAAAATATAACAAAAAAAATTTTAAAAGTTTGGGCCGATATAAATAAAAAAAATAAAGTAAATAAAATAAACAACCTTTATGTTACTGATTTTTTAAGAATCTTGATTAGAAGAAAATTTAAGATTAAAGCAATTCCAGTAAAGAGGGGCTGGTTAGAATTTGATGAACCAAGTGATTTAAAAATTAAATTCTAAAATAGTTTTTTAACATATGAAAAAATTTTTGAATATAGGAATTATTGGGTCTAACGAGGGTAATGGTCATCCAATATCTTTCTCATCAATTTTTAATGGTTATAATAAAAAATATCTAAGTAAATTTTGTAAATTTGAATTAATAAAACAATATCTTCCAAAGTTCCATAAAAATAAAAAATCAAATATTATTCAAGGTGCTAAAGTCAATTATATTTGGACTCAGTCGAAAATTAACTCTTATAAAATTTCTAAAATTACAAATATTGAAAATATTTGTAATTCTCTAGAGGAAATGTCTAAAAAGGTAGACGCAGTTATTCTTGCTAGAGACGATATTGAAAATCATTTAGAGATGGCTGAAATATTTTTAAAAAAAAAGATACCAATATTTATTGATAAATTAATTGTTCCAGATCGGATAAGTTTAAAAAAATTTCAAAAAATTTCAAAAAATAGGCTATATATGTCATGTTCATCTGCAAGATACACATCTGAAATTCAAAAAAAATATAGAATTAAACATAAAATAAAAAAAGATACAGCCTTTGTAGTTGGTTATAGTAAAAAAAATTGGATAAGGTACGCTCATCATTTGCTAGAAGGAATAGTGAAAATTTTTGGATATGATGTAGTAAAAGTACGTTGTATTTCGAAACAAAAGAGTAAAAATGAAATATATCAACTAATTTATAAAAATGGTTTAAATGTGAATCTTTATTTTTCGGAAAATCTTTATTTGCCCATAAATTTTATTTGCCTTAAAAAATCCACAACTCCACTCTATGTACCTTATGAAGATTATTTTTTTTCAATAAAAAAAATGATGCAAGAATTTGAAAAAATGGTGAGATTTAAAAGAAAAACAATATCTACAAATGAAATGATTAAGATTACTAAAATTGTTATAGCAGGAAATCTATCAAAAGAAAATTCGCAAAATTTTTATTCTCCGGATTCATTGAAGGTTATAAGATGAATAATAGAAATACTATATTAGTAACAGGAGCCAGTGGAAAAATTGGATATGAAATATTTAAGGAATTAATTGAAAAAAATTTTGACGTAATTGGAACTTATTCAAAAAGGAAAATTAAATATAAATCAAAAAAAAAAAATCAAAATATTTTTATAAAGAAGTTTGATCAATCTAATATAAAAGATGTGAAAAATTTAATTAAATTTATTAATAAAAAAAATCTAAATTTAACAGGAGTAGTAAATTGTGCAGTGTTAAGACCAATGAAAAAAGGATCAAATGACTCTTTTAAAAATTGGGAAAAATCTATTAAAATTAATTCAAACTCAATTTATTTATTAAATACTTATTTTTGTAATTTTTTCAAAAAAAAAAAATTTGGAAGGATTATAAATATTGGATCAATTTATAGTTATATTGGTCCAGATTTTAAATTATATAAGGGAGAAAATTTTGAGTTAGAGCCTGATTATATCTTTAATAAGTTTGGAATGGTGGGACTAACAAAATACTTTGCGTCAAAGTTCGGAAAAAATAATATAACAGTAAATATGATTTCACCAGGTGGTGTACTATCCAATCAGTCAAAAAGTTTTAAACTTAAGTATTCAAAAAAGACTTTTTTAAATCGAATGGCAAATAGAAATGAAATATTTGGGCTCGTAGACTACATTCTATCAAGAAAATCTAGTTATTTAACTGGTCAAAATATAATTTTAGATGGCGGATACACTTCAAATTAATAAAAGAAAAATTCTCATTATTGGATACGGTTCAATGGGTAAAAAATATGAAAAGGTGCTCCAAAAAAATTATTTAATTTATTTTTATGATAAAAAAAAGATAAAAAAAAAAAAATTTATTAAAAAATTAAATGTCTTTGTTATTAAAAAATTTTATTTTATAATTATCGCCACACCTCCAAGATATCATAAAAAATATTGTGATATGTGCACAGAGGCTAGTAAAGATTTTATTGTTGAAAAACCACTGTTTCTTAAAAAGAAGGGTTGGAAAAAAACAATTACAAATATTAAAAAAAAAAAATTAGTTTGCGGTGTAGCCTATCCTCGTAGAGAGTCTGTAGTACATGATTATATTAAAAAAATTATAAAAAAAGGTAAAATTGGAAAATTAATAATAATAAAATCAAATTTCAGCCAAGATTTTAGAAAATTAAGGAAAGATTATAAAAAGATATATTATTCAAAAATGAGTGATAGTGGAGGCATTGTATTTGATGCATTATCTCATCATTTAAATTTACTAACATATTATGCGGGCAAAATTAGGAAAATTAATAAGTCTGAAATGAAACTAGTTTACTCAGATATAAATGTTAATGATACTGCATTAATATCCATTCACTTTAAAAATAATATTTTTGGAATCATATTTGGTAACCAATTTCAAAAACCAAACATCGATGAAATTGAATTTATAGGAACAAAAAGTAATATTATTTTTGATAGAATTAATAATAGATTATATTTAGTAAATAAAAATAAAAGATTAATGAAATCCTTTAATGAGACTTATGAGGACTTATTTTTGAGTCAAATAAAAAATTTTTTAGGTTGTTTAAAAAAAAGAGTTAAGCCAAAAACAACCTTATCAGAGGAATTAGAAAACTTAGGTAAGCTGTAACTAATGCAAACGGGTATTATTTTACAGGCTAGATGTAATTCAAAAAGGCTGCCAAATAAGGTAATAAGAAATATTAAAAACAAGCCTATTTTAGAATATATAATTGAAAGACTCCAAAACATTTCTGAAACACAATTAATAGTGGCTACTACAAAAAGTAAAAATGATGATG
>MDTE01055374.1_pt1 | contig 20284 bp, 16 predicted proteins | sample 811231 | NCBI WGS metagenome assembly MDTE01 (sample SAMN05326651, study PRJNA326480) | marine metagenome | isolation source: seawater | place: Indian Ocean: Red Sea | collected 2010
AGAGGCTTTTATCGGAGCAGGTACGAAGCTTTAGACGGTGCAGAGAAATACTTAGCTGCAACACAATTTGAGGCTACTGACGCGAGAAGAGCTTTTCCTTGCTGGGATGAGCCAAACATTAAAGCTACTTACAAATTAACAGTTCTGGCTGATTCTAACTCTAGCGCAATTTCCAATATGCCGATTCAATCTGAAGAAGTTTTACCAAACGGCAATAAGAGGACTGTTTTTGAAACCACACCAAGGATGTCATCTTATTTACTCGCAATTTTAGTCGGTGACTTTTCATGTGTAGAAAAAAAAGACGAAAAAGGCACCTTGCATAGAGTATGGGCGACTACTGGTAAAGAACAACAAGGCCTATTTGCGTTAGAGCACAGCGTATTGATTTTGAAATACCTGAATGACTACTTCGGCATTAATTATCCTTTGCCCAAGATTGATCATATCGCTGTACCTGACTTTGCTGCTGGTGCAATGGAAAATTGGGGCGCAATAACTTATAGAGAAACCGCTCTTCTATTTGATGAGGGGAACTCTGCTGCACAGGCAAGGCAGAGAATTTTAGAAGTTGTCTCCCATGAGATGGCACATATGTGGTTTGGTGATCTTGTCACGATGGAATGGTGGGATGATTTGTGGCTAAATGAAAGCTTTGCTTCTTGGATGGGAGATAAAGCCGTAGGCGTACTATACCCTGAATGGGAAATGTGGACTCAGTTTGTCTCCCATGACACCAATTCGGCCCTCACACTGGATGGACTTCGTAACTCACATCCAATAGTACAAGAAGTTAAAGATCCAGCAGAAATCAGAGAACTATTCGACGCAATTAGTTATTCAAAAGGAGGATCTGTACTCCGAATGCTGGAAGACTTCCTAGGTCCTGAAGCATTTCGCAAAGGCTTAAATGATTATCTTTCTGCTCATGCGTACGCGAATGCAAAAGGATCTGATCTTTGGAGTTCGCTAGAGGCTGCGTCCGGAAAACCTGCAATCGCTATAGCGGAGGCTTGGATCAAACAGACAGGGTATCCAGTACTACACGTGGACATTGCGCGTTCAGCCAGCACATCCAGCCTTAATTTAAAGCAAGAAAGGTTCACATACGACCATTTGCTTCCAGAAAAAAACACTGATGATACTTTATGGCCAATACCTCTTAGAGTAAGTACGCCAGATTTAGAAGCTAGCGAGGTTCAATTATTTGAGAATAAAGAAGGTAGCGTTAGTTATAATTTTAGCACTGGATGGTTAAAAGCTAACGGAGGCCAGACAGGATTTTTTAGAGCCTCTTATTCACCTGATGAATGGTCTAGATTAATTGAAGCAGTTAAATCGAATGAATTATCGGCTTTAGATAGGTTGAGCTTACAGGATGATGCATACGCTTTGATGAGGGCTGGGTATAGTCCAGCCACAGAGTTTTTGGACCTTGCAAGTGCTTATGACTCAGAGTCAAATGCAACAGTTTTATCAGACTTTGCATCAAATCTGAGAGGATTAGAGTCGCTTCTCTGGGACCAAGAATACAAGCATCAATTTAATAATTTTGCAATGGAGCGGTTCGTTAAAGCAGCTGAAAAAGCAGGATGGGATCCCCAAAAGGGAGAAGGCCACCTAGATTCCTTATACCGAAGCACTGCTATAGGACAAGTTGGTTATTACGGATACGCGGAAATAATTAATGAAGCCAGCACTCGCTTTTCTGAATTTATAAAAAATAAAACAATAATTCACCCTGATATGAGAGGGGTCACTTTTGCTCTTGCAGCTCAAAATGGAAGCCCTGAAACATATGAGCAACTTTGGGGAATTTACCATGAAACAAAATTACATGAAGAGAAAATGCGTGTGCTGGGAGCACTTAGTCGCTTCAGTGATGCAGATATCTTATCTGATCTATTAAAACGCTCAATGGATGATAAGCAGGTGAGGGCTCAAGATGCGCCAATAGTTTTGATTCAGGTTTCGATGAATAAAATAGGGCGAGATTTATCTTGGGATTTTCTAATGAACAACTGGAACGAAATCGATAGGCGGTACGGTAAAGGTGGATTTGCGATTATGCGCATAGTTCAAATTCCAGGCTCATTCACTACTACTGATAAGTATGAAGAAGTAAGACAGTTCTTTGAAAAAACGCCTGTGCCTTCTGCGACCAGAACAATCCAACAATCACTAGAAAAAATCAATTTAAACATTGCCTGGGTGAAAAAAAACCACACGGACATTGAGAGATGGCTGAATTCTAAAACTTAAAACTATGATTCTGTATTTGAAAAATCAAAGCGATTATGCTGACAGTATAAAACGTTAAAAGTGAGCTGAACTACTTTCTAAAATAGCAATGATAAATGCTATTTTATGCGTTGTTTGAGACTTACGCTCATGCTATAGTCACTGTGTTCCATAGGCATAATTTACATTCATTTGAATAGGTTTTTTACATGGCAGACCACGACGTTTTAGTTGTCGGTGCCGGCTTAGCTGGCATGCGAGCTGCGATTGCAGCGCACCGAGAAGGTGCAAATGTAGCATTAATTAGCAAAGTTCACCCAGTAAGGAGCCACTCCAACGCTGCTCAGGGAGGAATTAATGCAGCGCTTAGAGGTGATAATGACTCTGTAGATTCCCACGTTTATGACACTATCAAAGGTTCAGATTTCCTTGGAGATCAAGACGCTATTGAATTCATGTGCCATGAGGCTCCCCCAGAAATTATTAACCTTGAACATATGGGTGTTGTATTCAACCGTGACGACGAAGGCAGATTAGGCACTAGGGCTTTTGGGGGTGCAAGTCACGCGAGGACGTTTTTTGTAGCGGATATAACTGGCCAGGCAATATTGCATGTAATGTACGAACAAATCATTAAATCTGGTGTTCGTTCGTATGAAGAGTGGTTCGTAACTGACTTAATTATTGAGGATGGTATTTGTAAAGGTGTAGTAGCGATTGAGCTACTTACTGGGAAAATGCATGCAATTACAGCTAAAGCTGTAATTTTGGCTACCGGCGGTATTGGGCGTGCGTTTGAACCTACTACTAATGCCCTTATATGTACTGGAGATGGCATTGCATTAGCATATAGAGCTGGCGCCACACTACTCGACATGGAGATGGTGCAATACCACCCAACTACACTTATGGGGAATGGCGTTTTGCTTACTGAAGCTGCTCGGGGTGAAGGTGCATACCTACTAAACTCTAAAGGCGAAAGGTTCATGGAAGGCTATGCGCCCAAAATGAAAGAACTAGCCTCTCGTGATGTGGTTTCTAGGGCAGAGGCTACCGAAATTGAAGCTGGCCGTGGCGTAAATGGTTGCGTTCTTTTAGACCTTAGACACCTTGGCCGTGATCTTATAATGACAAAATTAAAATATATTCACGAAGTAGCACAGGATTTTGCTAACGTGGATATGGTGGAAGAGCCAGTGCCTATACGCCCAGGGCAGCATTATATTATGGGTGGTATTAAAACTGACGTAGATGGCCGTACATGGGATCCTTCTGGAGACTCCAGATGGTCTGGAGTTGAGGGATTATTTGCTGCTGGAGAAACAGCTTGTGTTAGCGTACATGGAGGCAATCGATTAGGGGCTAACTCCTTGCTTGAAACTGTGGTCTTTGGTAAACGGACTGGAGAGGTTGCTGCTTCATACGCAAAATCACTAAAGGCAAAAGAAGCCTCTGGGCCTGCACATTTGGCAGACGCTGAGTCGAGAATTAAGGAACTTTTATCTAGGAAACCTAACAATTCTGACTATACGGCTAAAGTCCGGCTCGAAATGGGCCAAGTAATGAATGAGCATTTGGCTGTATTTCGTGAAGAGCAAGGTATGGTCACCGCTCTTCATAAAATTGCTGAACTGAGAGAACGTCATTTGAGTGTCCCGGTTGTGCATAAAGGCAGTGTCTATAACACTGATTTGGTATTCCACCTGGAGCTAACAAATATGCTGGAAGCATCCGAGGCCATTTGTGCAGCCGGAGTCTACCGAAAAGAAAGCAGGGGAGCACATTTCCGTAGGGACATGCCAGAGAGAAATGACGAGGAATGGTTAATACACACAACAGCAACCTTAAAAGATAATAAACCAGTGATTGGATCCTTGCCTGTCACTATGACAAAATGGAAACCTGAACCAAGGGTCTATTAAAAACTTTTAAAGTCACCAGAGTAGCAGAGGAAGATATGCAAACAACACTTAAAGTTAGTCGTTATGACCCTGAAAGCCCTAACGAAGCTCCTCATCTCCAACAATATGATCTAGAAGTGGAGCAGCACTTCACTGTTTTGGATAGCTTAATAAAGGTTAGAGAAGAAATAGACCCATCTCTTGCATTAAGGTGCTCCTGTAGGGCATCGATATGCGGATCCTGTGCCGTTCGAGTGAATGGCAAAGCCCATTTGGCTTGTAAAACTAAGATCACAGATGTTTCACAAGACGGTAGTCCTGTGGTTGTTGAACCGGCAGGTAATCAGAAAATTGTAAAAGATTTAGTTACTGACCCAAATCTTTTCTGGAATAAAATTAAGTCTGTTGATCCATTTTTACAACCGAAAGGCCCAGAACCAGTAGAAGAATATATTGCCTCTAATGAATCTATGATCAACCTTACGACCCCGATGGGTTGCATTATGTGTGGTGCATGTGTTTCTGATTGTACTGTTCTTGAAGTCGATAAAAATTTCCTGGGACCTGCTGCTTTAGCAAAAGCTTATAGATTCGTAGCTGACCCTAGAGATAATGCTGATAATCAAAGACTCTCTACTCTGAATGAGTACGGAGGAGCATGGGATTGTACACGTTGCTTTCAATGTGTGACTGCTTGCCCTAAAGGGGTCGCTCCTATGGATAGGATAATGGAATTGCGCGAACACATTATGGATGCAGATATGCCAAGCACAGTTGGCTCGCGCCATGTGGAATCATTTGCAAGATCAGTGTCTAGAGCAGGATGGTTAGATGAAACTTTGCTGGCAATTGAATCGATGGGCATATTCAACGTTCCAAAATTAATTGAAAGCGCACCGGTAGGTATTAGAGCTCTAATTAGAGGCAAATTGCCTAAACCAGGCCCACTACACCATAAATTACCTGGTGCGGAGAATATCAGCAGGATTTTCAGAAGATGGGAATCGGAAAAGGCCGCGTCAAAAACAATTGAGGAAGTGAATAAGAATGACTAAGTTTGCGTTCTACCCGGGTTGTGTAGCTAGGGGAGGTGCACCTGAGCTTTACACTTCAACAATTGCAGTTGCTAATAAACTGGGATTGGAACTTGAAGAAATCGTCGGTGCTGCTTGTACTGGTGCGGGCGTATTACAAGAAAAAGGGCTTAAGCTTGGGGACACCTTAAATGCAAGAACTTTCGCAATGGCAGAGCAAATGGGCTTAAGTACAATTTTAACAATATGCTCAACGTGCCAGGGGACTATGGCCCAAGCTAATAAGCGCTTATTGGATAGCCCTGAATACTTAGCTGAAATTAATAAAGAGTTAAAGCCTGAAGGCCTGGAATACTCAGGTAAAATTTTAATAAAGCATCTCGTATGGGTTTTAGTCGAGGAGATTGGGCTTGATAAGGTAAAATCACTAGTTTCTAACCCAATGCCTGACCTGAAAGTCGCTCCTTTTTACGGTTGCTACATACTTAGACCATCAGATGCATTAGGTTTAGATGAAAATCCAGGCAGAGAATTTTACCTAGAAAGAATCATCGAAGCATTAGGTTCAGAGCCAGTCAATTTCCCAGGTAGAACGAAATGCTGTGGCTTTCCCATACTTCTTATCAATGAGAAAAACTCCACTGCCATGGTTGGTCAGCACACTCATGATGCAAAGCATGAAGGAGCGGATGCAATGGTTACTCCTTGCCCACTCTGCCATTTAAATCTCGATGGATACCAACCCAAGGCATCGATTCAGCGAAATGAAAAAATAGACTTACCTATATTGCATTTGCCACAGATGCTTGGATTGGCTTTTGGCTTTACTCCTAAGGAATTGGGCCTCGGTAAACATATCGTTAGTACCAAATCAATTATTGAAAAAGCGAGTATCAGGGCTTAACTCTTTAAACGTACCTACTATAGCTGCAATAGCACAGGTCTGGTAGTTTATTGTGCAGTAAATAGTACTGGGGCTTTAGGAGATCTTATGAGTGCACAAAACCTGACGGATAATTCAACTGGGAATTACGTTAAAACAGAAGATTATCAGATCTACTATAACCAAGCTGGCGAAGGAGATACAGTGATCATGCTTCATGGTGGAGGACCAGGAGCAACAGGGTGGAGCAACTTTTCTCGCAATATCGGCCCATTTTCTGAGAAATACAACACTATTCTTTTAGACTGCCCAGGCTTTGGGAAATCTGATCCTGTAACAGTGTTAGAACCAAGAGACAAAGTAAATGCTAAAGCTGTCAAAGATCTAATGGATGAGCTTGGGATAGAAAAAGCTACTTTAATCGGAAATTCCATGGGCGGAGCGTCATCATTGGCTTTTGCTCTAAGTTGGCCTGAAAGGCTAACTAAAATGATCCTTATGGGCCCAGGTGGTGCAGGCCAAAGCATTTTTACACCAATGCCTTTAGAAGGAATCAAGCTTTTATTCAATTTATACAAAAACCCTTCTATTGAGGGCTTGAGAAGAATGATAGAGGTGTTCGTATATGACCCATCTAAAATAACTGATGATTTAATTCAAGGTCGGTTTGATGCAATGATGTCCAACAAGCACCATTTAGAGAATTTTGTCAAAGCAATGGAATCTTCAGGCGGATTGCTTACAGACTACACTCCAAGGCTAGGAGAAATTGCAACAAATACCTTGGTTACTTGGGGCAGGGATGACCGATTTGTTCCGATTGACCATGGGCTAAGGCTCGTTTGGGGCTTACAGAAGGCACAGCTTCATGTGTTTTCTGAATGTGGTCACTGGGCACAATGGGAACATTCAGATAGGTTTAACAGACTCGTAATGGATTTTATTGATAACGACGAATAGCACTTTTGAAAATATAGATAAATCATGCTTACAGCTGAAAATACTAGTAAAACCATACTTGCCAAAGGCGTGCTAGTTCAATATCACGAAGCAGGCCCGGAATCGGATAATGCTCCTAGTCTAATTTGCATAGCTGCTACAGCTTTTGGTGCAACGGCTTGGGGACAAAATCGGAAAAACATAGAAGCTTTATCTAAAAAATTCCATACTTATTTAATTAACCTTCCTCCTCATGGGGGCTCAGATAAATATGTTACATCTGATTCACCGAAGACAATCTTTTACGCGAACTTATTAAAGGATTTCATGGATGTGCTAGGAATTAAAGAAGCACATTTATATGGGGGATCCCCTGGAGCTGGGCCTGCTTTAAGGTTCGCTACAATGTTCCCGAATATGGTTTTGCGTGTTGTTGTTGATGCACCAACGGGCCTTGGCAAGAGTATGTTCAGCCCTATGCCTGTAGAGGGAGCTAAAATCACGAGGGCATTTGGCGAGAACCCAACTTTTGAAAATGCTCTTGAAGTCATGAAAATCCAAATTTCTGTTCCTGAGTTAAGAGAAGAAGCTGCACTGTTAAGGTATGAAGCTGCTATGGTTCCTGGCTACCAAGAAGCTAGATTCAATATAGGAGGACCTGCTGAGAACCTACTTGACTTTATCAGCGAGGTTAAAGCTCCTACTTTAATAATTTGGGGAGCTTCAGATAGAGATGTCCCTATGGATCGAGCTCTTGCGGCTATGTGGGAAATGCAGAATGCACGAGTTCATCTATTTGGTGCAGGGTGCGGTCATTGGCCTCAGTATGAACGTTCTGAAGAATGGAACCAGCTAGTGATTGGATTCTTAAATCAAGAGGATTGAAATGAAATATAGCAAAGAATCAACAGACCGTTTTGCTGATATTCAAGGAATCAGCATTCACTTTAACGATATAGGTGATCCAGAAAAACCTGCGCTATTATGTTTTCACGGAGGAGGTCCGGGTGCTAATGGTTGGGATAACACCCGTTTTAATATAGAAGGTTTAGTAAAACATTTCAGATTGCTTTTGATTGATTTACCTGGATATGGAGAATCTGATAAAAGTGCTAAGCGCCCTTCTGATGTTCCGGGGGATACAGCATTAGCTCAACTGTTTGCAAAGCTAATGGATCACTTGGATATACAGCAAGCTCATTTTTATGCTTCTTCAGCATCCGCTATACCGGCTTTGCGATTCGCTTTAGACTTTCCTGAACGAGTAGGTAAACTTGTTTTGCAGGCTAATAACATTCCATTGAACCAACTTGCGTACTCTCCAACTCCTGCTGAAGGTATTAAGGCACTTGGGGAATTCCGTGCTGAACCTACAAGAGAGAGAATGGTTCGGATGATGCAATTATTCATACCAAATAAAAACCTTTTGACGGACGAGCTTATTGATAGAAGGTTTAATTCAGCTATTACTCCAGGACATTTAGAGGCAGCTACTGAATTTGTATCAGGTGCACCGAAAAGTAACTTGTGGGCAGAGATATCTAATTTAGAACATGAAGTTCTGGTTTTATGGGGTCAGCAAGATTGGATGGTTCCAGTAGAAGGGGCAATGTTGTCTTTGGCCGTGATACCGAATTCTCAATTGCACGTATGGGGAGGAGCAGGTCATTTTGTACAATACGAAAGGACTGAAGAATTTAATAAATTAGTTTCTGATTTTCTGTTGAGATAACAATAGGCCTGTTTAGAGGCCTATTGTTATCGTTATAACCCTAATTCCCTCCCCAAGGATTTATGTTTTCTTTAAGTGCTTTGTACCCTTCTAGGAATCCTGGTCTGGTTCCAGCGTATAAGGAGTCAAATTTCTGTAGTGCATTATCTAACCAACTTTTGAGCTCGTTATTGCCTGGGTTTGCATCAAGATAAGCATCTCTAATTAGTACGAAGTGGATTCTAGGATCATAAGGGCTTTTAGTACCACCAACCGTTTCATCACCATCTAGCAATCTTAGTAGCATTGCATCAGCAGACCCGAGCGTTTGTTCATGAATAGGTGGTCCATCCATGCGGTGCATAACTGAAGTCATGTCCCTTCCATTTCCAGTTGTGTAGCCCATCTCATTCCACATAGAGTTGTCCATTTTTTTATCTGAGCCCACATGATCTAGCACTAATTGACCGAATTTCCTAAGTGGATCAGATACATCAGCCAATAAATCAGTAAGCCTGTCTCCATCCAAATCAGTAGCTAAAATAACGTTATCCTGCTTTTCTATTACATCCCAAAGTAAAAGTCCGTAGTTAGTATCTGAAATATGTTGTTCTATTTGCCCGCTCCAACTCTCCATCCCAGCCTTAAAATCTGAAGGAAGTAGGGCGATAATTCTGTCGACAGCTTCCCTGTGTTCATCATACCCGTCTACGGCCCATCTACGTCCAATTGTAAATTGCGTTCCCTGAAGCAGCCATGATAGTAAACCTGAGTTAATTCCATCTTCCATAGCTTGAGTAGGTTTGTATGCCACGCGCCCAAATTTAGTTGTCTCATGCACAATTTTTAAAAACAACCGGCATGCATAGGCCATCTGAATCCCTGGAGTATTCATTTCTGAATGGACTATTCCTGTAGTTGCATCTACGTTAAAAGCAGCCCGGTCTTGAGAATAAGGAAGACATGGCATACACCTTACAACTGTCGTACGTCCATACGGACGCACATTGCAATATACTCCAGCCTGTGTTCGAAGAGGTGCATTGCCAGATTTTCCCATGACAACAACCTTGCCACCTTTCCCATCGTTTACATACGCATCTCCTGCGGTTGACCATTTAATCGAAGTGCAAGGCATATTGCCGAACCAACTTAGAGGGGCAAGTTTTCTGTCATGCCTAATTTGCGACCACATAGGTACGGCATAAAAGGGGAGGTTAAGGACATCAATAGCAGCTACTGTCCCTAGCAATGCGTAAGCATCAGTTAACGAATGGGCAACTGGGTTGATTTTCCCGTCGTGATGGCCGCCTTTCCATATAATTGCATCAGGGTAGCCATCGATTTTCAAGTCAGAGGGTTCGTAGAGGCTACCTAAAGTAGCAAGTAGATCACCACCATCGGCTTCAGTTCTAGCAATATTCATCAAATCTAACATCATTGTTCCTTTTTACATTGTTCTGAAATAAAAACGTATTCTACTCTGAATACTTTCACATTTAATTGTCTTTCCACTTAAAGTCTACCTTGTATGCAGAAAATAATTCTTCACCAAACTCTTCCAAGGGTTTGTCCCTAATATAATTGATATTTTTTTCATTAACAGAATTCACAGATTTACGGTTAAACGCATTCCTGACAATAATAGCTGCAGGGCGTTGGCTCAGAGCTAAAATGCAACCATATTCAAACGAGATGCTCAAAATTTGATGAGATAAATCACTTTCAACTGGTTCATTTGCGACAATTGGTTCAAACAAAACTTCCAGGAAAAACCTTGCCGAAACAGTAACGTGTGATTCTTTAGCTCTTTCAACTTCTTTCTCTAACGGCACTGAGCATTCATCTAGTATGTCTGATACATCGCTATGCGTTTGCTCTAAAATCCGTGTAATGTCTCCGTAATTGCTCAATCCTATAGAGCACCCTAATGCAAAAACCTCTTCAGAAATCGACCATAAACTATCATAAGAAATGAGCTCCACATCCTCAGTTTCTTGAAGATCGTGAATAAGCACCTGTGAATAAAGAGCAACAATTACATCTGTCAAAGCTGGCGGTGAATCTTGGCTTCCTACAACTTCTAATGGAATAAAACGACTCTTAGGCATTCAGGCACCTTTATAATTAACTTTTTGGTGCATTGGCCATCGCTTCAATCAGCTCTCGTACACCACTTGCGGAATTTTCCAACCCTGCATTTTCTTCACTGCTTAATTCCAACTCTACTACCCTTTCAATTCCATTGGACCCCAATATAACGGGGACACCCAAATATACTCCATTAATGCCATATTCACCTTCAAGAAGCGCAGCACAAGGCAAAAGTCGATTCTGGTTCAGTAATACGGAGTCAACCATCTCTGCTACAGCAGCTGAAGGAGCATAAAACGCACTTCCAGTTTTCAGTAGCTCTACAATTTCACCACCCCCAGTTTGAGTTCGCTTAATAATGGAAGAGAGGCGATCAGGGGTTAGTAATTCTTTTATCGATACACCACCTACTGTGGTGTGTTGTATCAGAGGAACCATTTGATCCCCATGGCCACCTAAAACATAGGCCTGTACGTCTTTAACAGAAACATTTAATTCCCATGCAAGAAAAGTTCTGAATCGTGCCGTATCCAGTACACCAGCCATACCAATAACCCGATTTTTTGGTAAACCGGCAACGCTATAAGCATGCTGAACCATTGCATCCAAAGGATTGGAAACAACTATTAAAATTGCATTTGGGGATTTTTTCACTACTTCTTCAACTACCGAACCCACTATGCGCATATTAGTGAAGAGAAGATCATCTCGGCTCATTCCGGGCTTTCTAGCTATTCCTGCAGTAATAACTACGACATCTGATCCTTCAGTTTCGTTGTAGGAATTTGTGCCAATAATGGATGCATCTATTCCAAGTACGGGCCCAGATTCGGCCATATCAAGCGATTTCCCTTGCGGCATACCTTCAACGACATCTACTAGAACAACATCAATTGTTCCTCTTTCATAAAGCCTCTGAGCAGTGGTAGCACCAACATTACCAGCTCCTACGACTGTAACCTTTTTACGCATCTTCAATTGCTCCATTTTCCCTAATGATGAAAATATTATTAATAAATGACAACAAAAATCCTAATTCATAAAATGTAGGAATGCTGCCTGTTATTGGGTACTGAGTAACCTAAGGATTGATTATATTGCCGGGTTCGGACGGCTCGCAACAGCTGCTATACGCCAGGCCTGTTTTATGGCTATTTTGCGAGCCCAATTTAAGTCTTGGAATTATGATGCCGGATTCGGATTGCGAGGGTCTTCTTCCATTGCGACCACATCTTCGTTTGATGTATACCTAAAAACCCATTCCTCATACGGAAAATCCTCAGCAATTTTTTCAGCCTCTTTAGCATTTGGTGCATCTACGATAATTTCATATCGCACATCATGCCCAACACGAAATAGCATACTCATTCCCCTTAATGAAACATTACTGGCTACTATGTTACTCTGATAGAACTCAAAAAATGAGGTGTCGTCATGCCAGTATCAGAAATTAACGGACATAGTCATTATTATGAAGACCTAGGTGATGGAATTCCTGTTGTAATGCTGCATGGAGCAGCGGGGAGTGGTGCGGGGTTTTTAGCGATAGCGACTGAGCTTAGTAAAGAAGGATTTCGCGTAATCGTACCTGATTTTAGAGCGATGGGCCGTAGTGAGCATGTTGCTGAAATACCTGCATCAGCTTGGGTGGACGACCTTTTGTCTTTATTGGATGAATTAGGCATTGATAAGGCTGTGATTCATGGCGTTAGCCTAGGATCCAGAGTTGCATTAAGGTTTGCGCTAGATAACCCTAATCGAACTCTTGGGTGCATTCTTGATGCGGCTATAGTTGCAAATGACCCTGCAGGCAATGCACAGCTCAACCGTGGATTTGCCCCTGAAAGCATGCCTCAGGAAAGGAAGGATACGGCTTTGCGCCAGCACGGGGATAATTGGGCTGTTGTTTTGCAAAATTTCTTTAACATTCGTAACGAACCATCGCTTCAAGAATTTTATAATTTGCGTGGGGAAGCAAAAAATTGCACTGTTCCGGTTTTAATTATCAGGGGAGATAACGTTCCCGACCCTGTCCATCCTTTGGACCATTCAATTGAGCTGCTTAAAAGCATACCCGGAGCTCAACTGGCGATTTATCCAAATGGACAAAGCCAAATCACCATCGCAAACCCTGAAATTTTCAAAGACCTTTTGAGAAAATTCACATCTGAATTAACAGAAAAATAAATCTACGTTGATGGACTTCACAGCCAGTAAACACTAGAGGAATACCATTGTTTGACTTAAGTAAAGCTCAAGGCTCTGATGTGCAATACCTTTTGCATGTGGCTAATGGAGGCGATGGCAACCAAAAAACTATAGAGCAATATGAAACTAGCCAAACAAAGCACCTTTATAAAATTAAAAAAGGTAATTGCATTTTGGGAGCCATTGGAATAGAAGATCTCGGTAAAGGCGAAGCTAGAATTCTTCACATTGCAGTAGAGCATCAATGGCGTAGAAGAGGTATAGGGTCTAAATTAATCAAAGGAGTAGCATCATTGCATGGAATTGTCAGATTCGAAGCTGAAATAAGCTGGGACTCAGCCTACTTCTTCCGGGCTTGTGGCTTTAAGGTTTGGAGCCTAGGGAGTGTCGATGAAGAAAATGAAAGAGAGACTTTAAAAACAATATGGGAGGAAATCCCTGACCAAAAAAATGAAGTCTTATAGCGGAATATTTCCATGCTTTTTAGGCGGAATAGAATCCCTTTTGTTCTGAAGAGATTCAAGTGCTTTAATTAATACAGGTCTGGTTGTAGCGGGATCTATGACATCGTCAATATATCCCCTTTCTGCCGCAAGGTACGGATTTGCAAAGGATTCTCGATAGCCAGCAATGAGACTCGCCCTTTCAGCATCAGCATCAGATGATTCAGAGAGTTTGCGTTTATGTATCACGTTAACCGCTGCATCTGGCCCCATGACTGCAATCTCAGCAGAAGGCCAAGCGAAATTCATGTCACTGCCCAAGTGTTTGGAGCCCATCACAATATAAGCACCACCATACGCCTTCCTAGTAACCACAGTTATTTTGGGGACTGTCGCTTCAGCAAATGCATACAGTAGCTTTGCTCCTTCCCTTATGATCCCTTGATGCTCTTGATCCTTACCAGGCATATACCCAGGCACATCAACAAAAGTGATAATAGGAATATTGAAAGCATCACAAAATCTAACAAAACGAGCACCTTTAATTGACGCATTGATGTCAATTACACCAGCTAAATAAGAAGGCTGTTGAGCAATGATACCAACACTTCGTCCGTCCATGTGCCCAAAACCTACGATCATATTTGGGGCATAGGCTTGATGGATAGGTAGAAAATTCGCATCGTCAACTATGGTTTCTATGATGTCCATCATGTCGTAAGGTCGAGACGGATCTTGTGGAACAGATTCTCTTAAAGATTCATCAATTCTTTCAGGGTCGTCATCTTGAGGTCCCATTGGTGGATCATCTAGATTATTTTGGGGCAGGAACCCTAGTAAATCTCGAATAGTGGAAAAACACTCTTCCTCTGAGTCCGAAACAAAATGTGCAACCCCTGATAAGGAAGCGTGAGCATCTGCTCCTCCCAATTCCTCCTGTGTGATGTCTTCACCCGTAACAGACTTAACAACCTCAGGTCCAGTTATGAACATTTGGGAAATGCCTCTAACCATCAAAGTGAAATCAGTTATTGCAGGTGAATAAACTGCTCCACCTGCTGAGGGTCCTAGTATTGCAGAAATTTGAGGTATGACTCCGGATGCCATGGTATTACGCCTAAAGATTTCGCCATATCCAGCAAGGCTGATCACGCCTTCTTGGATTCTAGCCCCGCCTGAGTCGGCGAGACCTATCATTGGAGCCCCATTCTTGATAGCAGTATCCATAACCTTGCAAATTTTTTCTGCTACAACTTCTGAAACTGAACCCCCGAAAACAGTAAAATCTTGGGCAAATAGATAAATTAAACGACCATTAACACGGCCAGAGCCAGTGATAACAGCGTCACCGGGATGCTTTTGTTGATCAGAATCTACTCCAACACCCCTATGAGTTACAAAGGAACCAACTTCCTGAAAAGTACCAGGGTCTAAAAGCAAATTAATTCGCTCTCGAGCTGTTAACTTACCTCTTGAATGTTGTTGTTCGGCGCGATTATCGCCACTAGCTTCTGATTTTTTCTGCTGAAGTACTTCTAGTGATGAGAGAGTTTTTTTATCTAGAGCCATATAAATACCACAAAGAGATGCTAGCACTGACTACCAACGAATTCCATATACTTAGCTGTGCTAGCTTATCAAATTAGTTTAACACTAACCTGATAATATTTATAAAGATGGGATACTTCTAGCCATCACAGTTGGCTGTATATAGCCGGTTTCTGGTATGATCAGCTGGAATTAGAGTTAATTTGTATTCCTGATTGTGAAAGGTAATTATTATGACTACAGGTCCGAGTTATTATTCGGACGAAGAAATCCTGAAACGGCTTAATGTGCTTTTAGCTGACAGGCCCATTGACCCTAGCACTAACGGAAAAACCTTGTTAGATGCACAGGCTTTATTTTCTGAATTGGCCACAAGAATTTATGACAACCCCTCTAAATGGGGCTTGTCCCAAATACCAGAACATGCACGAAATGACGTGGCTCAAGACGCTCTAGTGGATCTTCTATCTGCTAATAGTTCAACAAGAATAACCGGCTCAGCAGCTGAGTGGTTTGTAGCAGCCTTAGAGTCAAGATTTCGTGAGTATTGGACTTTAACAAAGAGCTTTGGCACTGGATTGCAAAACCAACCAAGCTATGATGAACCCGAGATAAAAAAAGTTAAGCCTACTGCAAAAAACCTATTCAAAAACAAGGAAGGTCCATGGCAGATTTTCGAAACAGAATTTCAAAGGGACGCATATGCTTTGAGGTTAAAGTTTGAGAAAGGCCACTCAGACTCTGAACTAGAGTACATGCTTGATGTGCCTAACCACCGTACTCTTGTATCCAAAATCGAAAGGGCTAAATCACGGTTTCAGATGTACTTAGAGCAAACCGGATACAATCGAGAAGAGGTCATGTCGATTATGCAAAGATTTTGGGAAGAGGAAACAAATGAATAGCTCTAATGATGGCATCACAATGTCTAGGGGTTCCTGGATTCGCTTTTCTTCTGAAATTCTTAACCGATGGGCAGGTTTAAAATCTAAGCCTTCTATCGAGCTAATAAAAATTGGCAATAATACGCGAGAAAAACGCTTAGAACGAGGGTACACTTTAGAAGAATTATCTGAAGAGCTTGATATCCCAAGTGAAATCCTTGCAGCTTTAGAGCAAGGGTTGTTAAAGCCTTCTGAAGTGGCGTCCAATACTTGGGTACGTTTAATGCGCATCTTGGAGGGCAGAGAGAATTTAGCTACAGTGAACATAGAAAGCTCTTCTTCGGAGGATTCAAAATTGACTAATCCAGACCCTAAAAATCAAGAAATCAAATACAACGGGGATCAAGCTCGCCCGCTAGGAGTTGCTTCAGTAAAAGTAATTGGTGTTGGCGGTGGAGGATCCAATGTGGTTGCTAGGATGTACTCACAAGCAATCCCCGGCGTGGATTACGTGGCTGTTAATACCGACGCACAGCACCTCTTGAGCATTGACGTTCCGCATAAAGTCAGGATAGGAGATCAACTTACGAGAGGGCTAGGAGTTGGAGGTGATCCTGAGCTGGGAAGAGAAGCTGCTGAAGAATCTAGGGAAGAATTATATGACCTTATAAATGGCACTGACATGGTTTTTGTAGCCGCTGGAATGGGTGGCGGTACAGGAACAGGTGCAGCGCCAGTGGTGGCATCAATAGCTAAAGAAACAGGTGCACTAACAATTGCTGTCGTGACTAAGCCTTTTAGCTTTGAAGGTAGAAGGCGACAAGCTCAGGCTGAGACAGGGGCGTTACTTATGGAAAATCGAGTGGACACACTGATTTTAATACCTAACGACCGCTTGATAGCTCTTTCAGACGAAACTATGACTACGGCAAATGCATTTCGTATAGCAGATGATGTTTTGCGCCAAGGCGTTCAGTCAATAGCAGAGCTGGTAACAGTTCCTGGTGAAATCAACTTGGACTTCGCAGATGTTAAGACCGTTATGGCAGAGGCTGGCCCTGCTTGGATAGCTATAGGAAATGGCAGAGGAGAAGACAGGGCAATTACTGCAGCAAGGAATGCTGTAGCAAGTCCTTTGCTGGATGCTCCTCTCGAAGGTGCAACTCGAGTCTTACTAAATGTGACTGGGGGACCTGACCTGACGTTGCAGGAGGTCAATCAAGCAGCTGAGTTTATTGGGCGTGCGGTTGACCCCGAAGCCAATATCATTTTTGGTATGGTTACGGACCCTAGGTTAGAAGAAGAAGTGAGAGTGACCATAATAGCGACAGGACTGCCGACAGAAGATAATTTTGGTCCTACATTTGAGGATTTACTGGAAGATAGTTTGTCTCCGGAAGAGGAAATGGAAAATAACCAAGAGCCCCAGATAGAACTACCAGGATTCTTAAAGAGGTTCCGCAGGAAAAACGATTAAGGCAAATATTCGGCTTTAATTAATTTAAATGAGAGTGTATAGCTAGCTCTAAAGGACTACAGAAAATGACTACCACTCGAGCTAGGCTGATAAAGTTAAACAACAACGATAATGTTGCTGTTGCCTCGTCAGAAATAAGTTCTGGTGCAATTTTAACTCCTCAAAGCTTGACTGCACTGAATGAAATTCCAGCTGGTCATAAAATCGCTCTTTCCTTTATTCCCAAAGACCAACCCATAATAAAATATAACCAAATTATCGGTTTTGCTAATTCAGATATCACTCCAGGGTCTCACGTGCATACTCATAATGTTTACGTTGAGGGGTTCAAAAGAGACCATGCTATTTCTCAAGACTTAAAGCCAACACAGCTAATACCTAAAAAAGACATAGCAACCTTTGATGGAATAATAAGGCCAGACGGAAGAATTGCTACAAGGAACTATATTGGAGTTTTGACTACAGTTAACTGCTCAGCAACGGTTGCAAAATACATAGCTGATCTATTCCGCAGAATCCCAGAGCAATTTCCTAATGTTGATGGAGTCGTTGCGCTTACTCATGCCTATGGATGCGGAATGAATGCTAAAGGAAAAGGGTTAGAGCTTCTCCAAAATACGATCGCTGGCTATGCAGTTCATCCTAACTTCGCAGGCGTTTTAATTGTGGGTCTGGGTTGTGAAACTAACCAAATTGACTACTTACTCGAAGGCACTAGTTTAACTTTAAGCGAAACTGTCAGAGCTATGACTATACAAGAATCAGGAGGTACTTCTGCCACAATCAAGGCAGGAGAGTCTCAAATTTTTGAAATGTTAGAAATTGCTAATGATACAAAGAGAGTACCGTTACCTGCGAGCCATCTGATTCTGGGATTGGAGTGCGGAGGATCAGATGCCTACTCTGGGATCTCGGCCAACCCAGCCCTAGGTAAAGCGTCAGATCTACTCATTCAAAATGGAGGAACTAGTATTCTTGGTGAAACTCCTGAGATTTATGGTGCAGAGCACCTTTTGACAAGAAGAGCTGCTGATATGAATGTTGGTAAAAAGTTACTAGATTTCGTTCACTGGTGGGAGGATTACACTAGCAGGAACGGCGGGGAAATGGATAATAATCCCTCTCCGGGTAATAAAGATGGCGGATTGACCACAATTTATGAAAAGTCTCTAGGTGCCGTTGCCAAAGGTGGTACATCTAACCTTGTAGATGTACTTGATTATGCAGAGCCAGTTAAGAAGAGCGGTTTCAATTTCATGAATACCCCAGGTTACGATCCAGTATCAGTCACTGGAATGGTTGCTGGAGGTGCGAATATAGTTTGCTTTACTACAGGTAGAGGTTCTGTCTTTGGATGTAAACCAGTCCCCAGTTTGAAACTTGCCACCAATTCAAAAATGTACGAATCAATGAAAGATGATATGGACATTAATTTGGGAACGATATTAGAAGGCGAAACTATCGAAGATGCAGGCGAACGATTATTTAATTTGATCCTATCAACTGCATCTGGTAAAGCTACTAAAAGTGAGGAATTAGGATTTGGGGATGAAGAGTTTACTCCTTGGCAACTTGGCGCTGTGATGTGATTCATATTAAAGTTTTACTACTATTAGTTATTACCCTCTGGGCAATGGCTACCATGCCTCAAGTAACTTTGCACGCAGAAAACAACGCACCTGAAATTTCACTCAAGCGATTTTTTGATCAATTAAGATTTATCAACCCGATTCTCTTAACCAATTCAGGTGACGGAACAAACAGGATATTCGTCGCTGAACAAGACGGTATGGTAAGGGTTTTTCAGAACTTTGAGCTTATTTCTGATAGTCGCGTTTTCTTAGATATCAGAGAAAAAATAAATTCAATAGGGAATGAGCAGGGACTTCTAGGATTAGCTTTCGACCCAAATTACGCGTCAAACGGCTACTTTTATGTTTATCACACTGAATATGGAGTAGATAGCACTGCGCTTATGCGGTATTCGGTAAGCACTGATCCGAATATTGCAGACACTGCATCAGGCTTGCTTCTTGCACGCTTTGACCAACCATTTACTAATCACAACGGAGGCGGAATGGTTTTTGGCCCTGATGGATTCCTATACCTAGGCTTGGGTGACGGAGGTTTGTTCTCAGACCCGAAAGGACATGCTCAGAATACTTCAACTCTGCTAGGTTCAGTTATAAGAATCGACGTTTCTGCTTCTACGGAAGCAGAACCTTACAGAGTGCCTCAAGATAATCCCTTCTTCAATAAAACAACAGTTCCAAGACCCGGACAATCGAGCGAGCGTCCAGAAATTTGGGCTTATGGCCTTCGCAACCCATGGAGAATGTCTTTTGATGATGTTACTAGTGAGCTTTGGTTAGGAGATGTTGGTGAAAATTCACGAGAAGAGATCAATATCATTCAGCCTAGTTTAAATTATGGTTGGAATTTATCCGAAGGAAGTGAATGCTTTAAAACTAGCGACTGTGACCTGAGCCAATTCGAACTCCCAGTTTTTGAATACAAACACTTAGATGGGAATTGTTCAATTACGGGAGGGCATGTTTATAGAGGCGGTCGACTCCCATCACTCAGTGGGCACTACGTTTTTGCAGATTATTGCTCTGGGCGTGTTTGGGCAATTAGGCACAAAAATGGAATTACTTCAGATCCATACTTATTAGTTGATTCGGACTTCCTCATTCCTTCATTTGGAATGGATGAATTGGGTGAAATCTACGTACTTAGCTCTGCAGGAGGAGTCTATCGCTTTGAAATTAGTGGAAATTCAGCACTGATACCTGAACCAACTCCACCAGCACCACTGCCAACCCCAACTGTAATATTCACTCCCACCCCCAGATTGGACCAAGTGCCTACCCCGGTTCCCTCCGTACAAGTAAACACTCCTTTGCCTGAAGAAAGTAAGG